>Ga0194051_1000033_pt1 | contig 65346 bp, 70 predicted proteins | sample SepL2320m_MetaG_FD_161275 | JGI IMG/M metagenome (GOLD analysis project Ga0194051, IMG submission 161275) | Anoxic zone freshwater microbial communities from boreal shield lake in IISD Experimental Lakes Area, Ontario, Canada - Sep2016-L239-20m | ecosystem: Environmental > Aquatic > Freshwater >... | reverse complement strand
ATCTGCCCGTCGAAACCATCCGCAACATCCGTCATCGCCGTCTCCTTCTGATGAATCAGAACGAGACTCGTTCCTCGGCAGTAGCGGCGGAAGAGGGATATCCAATGGGGCGTAGACGGCGCTTACGATTATGTTAGAAGGCTGAGGAAGGAAGCCTGTTGTTCCAAAGCTCATGATGACCGCGCCGAAGCGGCAGCAGATGGCATAATCCAGGGTGACGTCGGCCTTCTTGTCGGTGCTGTAGGTCTTGACCTATGCATCGGGGATGAGAAGGGCCGCAGGGTTGGAGATTTCGTTCAGGCAGGCCTGGAAGGCCGCACCATCGGTGGCGAGGCGCTGCGCCACACCAGGCTTGAGACCAAGGCCAAAGCGCATGAGCGCCACGCGGGCCTGGCCGCCCGGTGAAAGATTGACAATCGGCTTGAAACTCTTGCGCGGTATAAAGACCCCCCGGATTATACAACTTCTGATTTTTCCGGGTAGCAGATTATGACTCAATACACAATTTAAAGGTATTTATTTCGCCAATAAGATGTTTCTTCCGAACCTCGCAACCTCACGAGTTTCGGAGAGAAACCGATTAAATTACCTTACGTAAATAGCGTCAGCGGTTCCGAAAGTCGGGCTTCCGCTTCGCGATGAAGGCCTTCATGCCTTCCTTCTGGTCCTCGGTGGCGAACATCGAGAGGAAGAGGCGCCGCTCGAAGCGGGCACCCTCTGCCAGGGATGTTTCCTGGGCCCGGTTCACGGTTTCCTTGGCCATCATGACGATTGGCTGCGAATAGCTGGCGATCTTGGCCGCGGCCGCCAGCGCCTCGTCCAGCAGTTTCTCCGGCGCCACGACGCGGGCGACAAGGCCGCTGCGTTCCGCCTCGGCGGCGTCCATCATGCGGCCAGTGAGGATCAGGTCCATCGCCTTGGCCTTGCCGATGAAGCGCGGCAGGCGCTGCGTGCCGCCTGCGCCCGGCATGATGCCCAGCGTGATTTCAGGCAAGGCGAAGCGCGCCGTTTCGGAAGCGATGATGATGTCGCACATCATCGCGAGTTCGAGGCCGCCACCGAGGCAGAAGCCCGAGACCGCCGCAATCACCGGCTTGCGGGTTTCCGAAATGCGCGTCCAGCCGTCCAGAAACTTGCCGAGATAGGACGCGACGTAGGTTTTCTCCGCCATCTCCTTCACATCGGCTCCTGCCGCGAAGGCCTTTTCGCTGCCGGTGATGATGGTGCAGCCAACATCCGGATTCGACTCGAAACCGGCCAGCGCATCATTCATCTCCGTGATCAGAGCCTCATTCAGCGCGTTGAGCGCCTGCGGGCGGTTGAGCGTGACGAGGCCCACCTTGCCATGGGTTTCGACGATGATGTTCTGGTAGGCCATGGGTTCAGTCCTATTTCTGGCAGTGCCGACAGTAGAATGTCGATCGGCCCGATTGCACAAGCCTTTCAATGGATGCTCCACAACTTATGCAGGGCTCACCCTCGCGATCATAGACGAGAAAGCGCTGCTGGAAGGCCCCGGATGCCCCATCGGTATGGGCAAAATCCTGCAGGGTGGAGCCCCCTGCCCCGATGGCCTCGCCCAGCACCTCGCGGATGTGGCGCACCAGTTCGCCAAGGCGCGGATCGAAGCCCCTTTTGCGCACCAGCGTCCGCGCCTTGCGGCGCGGCGACAGTCCGGCACGGAACAGCGCCTCGCAGACATAGATGTTGCCGAGGCCAGCGATGATGTGCTGGTCGAGCAGTGCCGCCTTGAGCGGTGCCGCCTTGTCGCGAAAGTGCTCGGCCAGATAGTCGGCGCTGAAGGCATTGCCGAGCGGTTCCGCCCCGATTTCGCGCAAAAGCTTGTGAGAGCCGGTCTCGGCCTCAGGAAACAGGTCCATGATGCCAAAGCGGCGGGGGTCGGTGTAGACCACGCGCGTGCCATTCCCGAGCGACAGGACCACGTGGTCATGCGGCCCCTGCCCTGACTCTCCGGCTGCCGCTTCGAAATAGAATTCGCCGAGGTTGCGCGCGCCCTGGCTCGAAAACACTGTGAAACGACCAGTCATGCCAAGGTGGACGAGCAGTACCTCACCGGAGTCGAGCCTCGCCAGAATGTATTTCGCCCGCCGCCACAGCCCGGTGATGCGATGGCCAGACAGCCTTTCGGAAAACCGCTCCGGAAAGGGAAAGCGAAGACCGGCACGCCTCAGGGTTACCTCCGCAATGCGCTGGCCCTCGAGGACGGGCTTCAACCCCTGCATGACGGTTTCAACTTCAGGAAGCTCTGGCATGGGCTTGTTTAGACCGTGTCACGGCGGTGAAGGCAAGCCATGCGCGAGGCTCTTTTCAGGGCCCTCGATTGCGGGCATAAGCGGCCCGCTTCCGTTCAAGAGGGTTCCTGATGTCCAAGTTCGTCCCGCGCGTCTTTTCCGGCATGCAGCCCACTGGCAACCTGCATCTCGGCAACTACCTAGGCGCCATGTTGAACTGGATCCACATGCAGGACACGCATGAGTGCATCTATTGCGTGGTCGACATGCATGCCATCACGGTGTGGCAGGACCCCAAGGAGCTGCGGCGCGCCATCGTCGACGTGACGGCGGCCTATCTCGCCTGCGGCCTCTACCCCAGGAAGAGCATCATCTTCAACCAAAGCCAAGTTGCCGAGCACGCGGAACTCGCCTGGATCCTGGGCTGCACCGGCCGCATCGGCTGGTTGAACCGCATGACCCAGTTCAAGGAAAAGGCGGGCAAGGACAAGGAAGCGGCATCCGTCGGCCTCTACACCTATCCAGTGCTGATGGCGGCGGACATCCTCGGCTATCATGCCACCCACGTGCCAGTGGGCGAGGACCAGAAGCAGCACCTCGAACTGGCGCGCGACATCGCCAACAAGTTCAACCTCGATTACCAGGACGCCATTGTGGCAGCAGGCTTTGAGGACGGCGTGTTCTTCGTGCCGCCAGAGCCCTATATCACCGGCCCGGCAACGCGCGTGATGAGCCTGCGCGATGGCACCAAGAAGATGTCAAAGTCGGACCCTTCCGACCTCTCCCGCCTCAACCTGACGGATGACGCCGACACCATCGCCAAGAAGATCCGCAAGGCCAAGACCGACACCGAGCCGCTACCCTCCGAAAGGGAGGGCCTGAAGGGGCGCCCCGAAGCCGACAATCTGACGGGCATCTATGCCGCGCTGTCGGGCGAGAGCGTGGAGAAGGTTCTGGGGCAATATGGCGGGGGGCAGTTCTCGGGGTTCAAGAACGCGCTCGCCGACCTCGCTGTGGCAAAGCTCGGCCCGGTGGGCGAGGAGACAAAGCGACTGCAGGGCGACCGCGCCTATGTCGAGGGCGTGCTGAGGGACGGATCTGACCGGGCGCGGGCAATTGCCGCGCCGATCATGCGCAAGGCTCGTGAGATTGTCGGCTTTATCGTTTCTTAGGGTGACGAGACCTGCTGGAACAGTTTGAAATGATTCTAAACTCGGGCTATATAAATCCCGAGTAGAGGAATCGGACATGTTCATCCAGACGGAAGCCACTCCCAATCCCGCCACGCTGAAGTTTCTGCCCGGCAAGCCGGTGCTGCCCGGTGGTACGCGCGATTACCGAGATGCCGAAGCCGCAACGGAATCACCGCTTGCCGAGAAGCTCTTCTCGGTAAGCGGCGTCTCGGGCGTGTTCCTCGGCCAGGATTTCATCACCGTCACCCGCTCGGGCGCCGAATGGCAACACATGAAACCCGCCATCCTCGGCCTGATCATGGACCATTATCTGTCTGGCGCGCCGGTGTTGCTGGGCGAGAAGCCGGCATCGGAAGCCCCTGGCGAAGAGTTTTTCGAGGAGGGCGATGTCGAGATCGTCAACACCATCAAGCAGCTGCTCGACACCCGCGTGCGGCCCGCCGTAGCGCAGGATGGTGGCGACATCACCTTCCAGGGTTTCCGCGAAGGCGTGGTGTTTCTCAACATGAAGGGCTCCTGCGCTGGGTGCCCCTCGTCCACCGCGACGCTCAAGCACGGTATCGAGAACCTGCTCCGCCATTTCGTGCCGGAAGTGAGCGAAGTCCGCGCCGTTTGACGGGTAGCCCCGCCTAAGCCTATCACGCCGCCTCATGAAGATCCTTGGCCTCGACACCGCAATGGCAGCCTGCTCTGCAGCAGTCATTGACACCGACGTCGCGCAGCCATTCGCCGCGGCTTTCCTGGCGATGGAGCGAGGCCACGCCGAAGTGCTGCCACCCATGGTGGCAGAGGTCATGAAGACTGCAGGCCTCGATTTCTCGCAGATTGACCGGATTGCCGTGACCACCGGCCCCGGCACCTTCACCGGCGTGCGCATCGGCCTCGCATTCGCGCGCGGGATTGGACTGGCGCGCGGCATTCCGGTCATCGGCATCAACAGCCTTTCAGCGATTGCTGCGAATGAACCTGCGCGGTCTCCGCTGTTGGTGGTCGCCGATGCCCGCAACGACGAAATCTATGCTGCTCGCTTTGATGCAGATCACAAGCTGATCGTTGCACCCCATGTCACAACGGCAATCGCTGCCGCGGTGGAGCTTGTGGCCGGCACAGTGGTTCTTGGCTCGGCCGCAGCAGCGGTCGTGGCTGCGAGCGGACGCGATGACCTGACATTGTCTTCCGTATGCCATCTGCCGGTGGCCGCGCAGTTTGCGGCCTTGGTGGCAGACATGGTTCCTGGTGCGATGCCCTCACCACTCTACCTTCGAGCACCCGATGCCAAGCCGCAGCAAACAACACTTCGAAAACTCACTGCGCTGAGCATCGAATATGTTGATGTCTCCGCGTCTCACATCCTGTCCGAGCTTCATATCGAGGCATTCGATGAAGGCTGGAGTCCCCTTGCGTTTGCAGAATTGCTGAAGACGCCCGGAACGGAAGCGTCTGTTGCACTCGAGCGAGGCGAACCTCTCGGGTTCATGCTCACCCGCAGTGCCGTCGACGAGGCTGAGATCGTTTCGATCGGGACGAGGCCTTCGGTGCAGCGAAGAGGTGTTGCCCGACAGTTGCTGGAACGCAATGTCGTCTCACTTGCCGCCAAGGGCGTGCGGTATCTGTTTCTTGAGGTTGCAGCGTCGAATATCGCGGCACAGGGCCTCTATGCTGCGCTCGGCTTCTCCGAGGTGGGACGCCGGAAGGGCTATTACAAGCGCGTCAGCGGGATGGAGGACGCCATCGTCATGCGTCGCGAGCTCGGGTTGTGAGCAGCCTCCGGCCTTGGTGGGCGCTGGTTCTGTTCACTGCGCTCACCCTGCCCCTGATGCCTCTGCAGCAGCTCTTCGTGTGGTTCTGGCCGCGCATGGCGCGTGTGTTTCCGATGCACTACCATCGCCTCGTTTGCCGCATTCTTGGCATAAGGGTCGAGGTGATCGGAAAGGCGCCCGAGCAGGGGCCACTGCTCATTGCCTGCAACCATGTGAGCTGGCTGGACATCGTGGTGCTGAGCGCGGTTGGCCCCGTCTCCTTCGTGGCCAAGAAGGAGGTGAGCCGTTGGCCCTTCTTTGGCACGCTCGCGCGGTTGCAGCGCACGATTTTCGTGGACCGCGAGCGCCGACACGCAACAGGGGGTTCGCGCGATGAAATGCGGGAGCGGCTGACGGCCGGGGACATCATCGTTCTGTTCGCTGAGGGAACATCGGGTGACGGACGGAGTGTGCTGCCCTTCAAGAGCTCCTTTTTTGGTGCAGCTGAGATGCCGGGGGTCCTCGTGCAGCCGGTGTCTCTGGCTTATCGTGGTCACCAAAACCTTCCCATGAACCGCCGGATCTTGCCGCTCTATGCTTGGTATGGCGACATGGACCTTGCTCCCCATTTGCTGGGCGCGCTCCGTGCCGGTCCCATCGAAGTGGCGGTCGTCTGCCATCCGCCGCTTTCGCTGAGCGGGGAGTTGAACCGCAAGGCGCTTGCCCGACATGCACAGGAGCAGGTCCGCCAAGGTCTGGTGCTTGCACTTCACGACCCGGGCAAAATCCGCTAGAGGCCAGAGCCATGGATGACGCTCCGAAGAAGGTCTTCGTCAAGACCTATGGCTGCCAGATGAACGTTTATGACAGCGAGCGCATGCGGGACGTGCTCGGTCCGCTGGGCTATGCCGAGACGGCTGTGCCGGAACAGGCAGACCTGGTCATCCTCAACACCTGCCACATTCGCGAGAAGGCGGCTGAGAAGGTCTATTCCGAGCTGGGCAAGATCCGCAGGATGAAGCGGGAGCGGGCTGAGCAGGGCGCGGAAATGCTGATCGCTGTAGCGGGCTGCGTGGCCCAGGCAGAGGGCGAGGAAATCATCAGGCGGGCACCTGCCGTCGATCTGGTCTTCGGCCCGCAGACATATCACAGGCTGCCTCAGCTTCTTGCCCAGCGGCGCGCCTTGGGGAAGGCGGTCGTGGAGACCGAGTTTCCGGCGGAAGACAAGTTCGAGGGGCTGGAGGCCAAGGCATTGCCGCGCAAAGGGGTTGCGGCCTTCCTGACCGTGCAGGAGGGCTGCGACAAGTTCTGCAGTTTCTGCGTGGTGCCCTATACGCGTGGATCGGAGTTTTCACGGCCCGTGGAACAGGTGATGGCGGAAGCCCGCCGACTGACGGGGCAGGGCGTTAGGGAACTCACGTTGCTCGGCCAGAACGTGAACGCCTATCACGGACTGGATGGCAGGGGCCGCAGCATCCGCCTCGCAGGCCTCGTCGACGAACTGTCACGCATCGAGGGTATCGAGAGATTGCGATATACCACGAGCCATCCGCGCGACATGACGGACGACCTCATCTCTGCCCATGCCGAATACCCGAAGCTGATGCCTTACCTTCATCTGCCAGTTCAATCTGGTAGCGATTCGATACTAAAAGCAATGAATCGCGGGCATACTGCCGAGAACTACTTGCGAGTGATCGAGAAGATTCGGCAGTCGACACCGGATATAGCGATCTCAGGCGACTTCATCGTGGGTTTTCCGGGAGAGACTGATGATGATTTCGACTCGACACTTAAATTGATACGCGATGTTGGCTATGCCAGCGCGTATTCTTTCAAGTACTCACCCCGGCCGGGAACGCCTGCTGCCGAGAGCAGCCGGCAGGTTTTCGAGTCCGAGAAGTCTGCGCGGTTGCAGGAGCTGCAGGCGCTCCTCCATGCCCAGCAGACGGCCTTCAATGCGGCCATGGTCGGCCGCACGGTGCCCGTTCTCCTCGAAAAGCGGGGGCGCGACCCGGGGCAGCTGGTGGGACGCTCTCCCTATCTGCAATCCGTTCACCTTCAGGCAGACGAGGGCCTTATCGGAACGATCGTGGATACCCACATATCAGGTGTTGGAACCAACAGCCTTTCGGGTCATTATACTCAGGCAGTCTAAACACGGAGAATCGATTCCTTGAATCCGCCCGTCACTGCGGCCCAGATCGGCAGCCACACCCCTGGCTCCCGGCAAGAAAATTCAGACATCCTCACCCTGTCTTTCGACGATAACCGATCGTTATCATTGCTGTGTGGCGAGCATGACGAGAATCTCGCCGTGCTCGAGCACCGGCTCAGCGTCGACATCACACCCCGCGGAAATCGGCTTGCCGTGCGCGGCAGTGATTCGGGGCGGAATGCCGCCCGCGATGTTCTGATGGCGCTCTACAATCGCGCCAGACGGGGACTCGACATCACCAAGGGCGAGGTCGAAGGAGCAATCCGCATGCGCGAGGCCCAGGAAACCAATGTGCCGGGCGGTGCCATTCGCACCCGCCGCAAACTGGTGATGCCGCGAACGCTGACGCAAGGCACCTACATCGAAGCGATCCGCAAACATGAATTGGTCTTCGGCATCGGCCCTGCAGGCACAGGCAAGACCTATCTTGCCGTGGCTTGCGCCGCAGAGGCACTGATGAATGGTGAGATCGACCGTATCGTTCTCTCGCGACCCGCCGTTGAGGCAGGTGAGCGCCTTGGCTTCCTGCCGGGCGACATGAAAGAGAAGGTCGATCCTTATCTTCGCCCACTCTACGACGCGCTTTACGACATGATGCCGGCGAGCCTCGTCGCCAAGGGCATTGCCGAGAACCAGATAGAGATCGCACCTCTGGCCTTCATGCGCGGGCGCACCTTGTCGTCCGCCTTCATCATTCTTGACGAAGCTCAGAACACCACACCGCAGCAGATGAAGATGTTTCTCACCCGCCTCGGTGAAGGCAGCCGCATGGTGGTGACCGGTGACCCGACACAGGTTGACCTCCCTTCAGGCGTCTCGTCCGGTCTTGCGGATGCAGTTGAGGTGCTGAAGGGCGTGTCAGGTGTTGCATCCGTCGGATTCAACAATGCAGACATCGTGCGCCACGCACTGGTCGGCCGCATCGTAGCGGCCTACGACAAGAAGGCGCCGAAACCCAGGAAATGACTGTTTCCGTGGAGGTTGAGGATCAGGCCTGGCAGGTTCTGCCTGGCGTTGACGATCTTGCGCGGTGCGCCGTTACTGCCGCTCTGGCTGGCGCCGGCCATGCGGACCTTGATTGCGATATTGCGGTCCTGTTCACCGGTGACGATGGGATTGCCGCCATCAATGCAGAGTGGCGAGGCAAGGACAAGCCGACCAATGTCCTGTCCTTCCCGACGCCGGAGGACATGCCTGTGCCTGCCGGCGAACCGCGGTCGCTTGGCGACATCGTGCTGGCGCATGGCGTGATCGCGGGCGAGGCGGTGGAACAGGGCAAGACATTGCCTGACCACACCACCCACCTTATTGTCCATGGTACATTGCATCTTCTGGGCTACGACCATGAAGACGATGGCGAGGCTGAGGAGATGGAGGCACTCGAAGTGCATATTCTGAAAGGTCTGGGTATTTCCAACCCCTATGAGTGAGACTGACAATACGGGCGGAGCGACGCCGTCCGAAGCAACACGGGAAAGCCTCTGGCAACGCCTGAGAAGCCGCTTTGGCCGCAACAGAGATGTTGGCCTTCGCGAGAGCCTCGAAGGCGCCATAGAGAGCCACGAGGCACAGAACCCGGGCGCGACGGTTGGCGAGGAAGCCAAATCGATGATGCTCAACATCATCGAGTTCTCCGGCTTGCGTGTCGATGACGTGATGGTGCCGCGTGTTGACATCGTGGCCGTGGACGAAACGGACAGCATGCAGGACCTGCTGGCGACGTTCATCGATGCCAATCATTCGCGCATGCCGGTCTACCGCGAGACGCTGGACGGCATTACCGGCATGATCCACGTGAAAGATTTCCTGCGTTGGATGGCCGCGCGCGGGACGCGAAAGCGCCGGACAACGAAATCGGAAAGGCCAGAAAAGATCGACAAATCGCAGCCACCTGGCTTGAGCATTGCAGCCACGGCATTGGCTACGTCTGTGAAGCAGGCGGGCCTCAATCGCGAGGTCCTGTTCGTTCCTCCGTCGATGCCCGCAACCGATTTGCTGGTCCGTATGCAGGCGAGCCGCACCCATCTCGCCATTGTCATTGATGAGTACGGAGGCACCGAAGGCCTCGTCTCAATCGAGGATCTGGTCGAGGTGATCGTGGGCGACATTGCCGACGAGCACGACACCGAAGAGGGTCTCGACATCAAGCCTGTGGAGGACGGTGTGTATCTGGCCGACGGGCGCGTGGACCTTTCGCAACTCGAGGCTCTGCTGGCCATCGACCTGCTGCCAGAGGACGAGGAGGAGGAGGCCGATACGCTCGCCGGCCTCATCTTCAAGATTGCGGGCCGTGTTCCGGCCCGTGGCGAAATCATCCGCCACGAAAGCGGCTTGGAATTCGAGATTCTCGATTCTGACCCGCGGCGTGTAAAGCGGGTGCGGATTAGTGCCAGGAACGCCAACACCTCCGGTTCGGATCCACTGGCGGACAGCTCATCGGGCTGACACGCGAATTTGACGGATTTTACAACCTCCTGTAACGTCAGGTTCAGGAGGAGAGCGGATGACGTCTCGAGCGGCAACGGTGGCGTTCCAGGGCATCGAGGCGGTGCCTGTTGATGTCCAGGCGCAGTTTCTGTCCGGCATGGTGGCCTTCAGCGTGGTGGGACTGGGCGACAAGGCGGTGGCCGAAAGCCGTGAGCGCATCCGCGCAGCTCTGTACGCCATTGGCCTCGCCCTGCCTGGCAAGCGACTGGTCGTCAACCTTTCGCCGGCCGACCTGCCCAAGGAGGGCAGCCACTTTGACCTGCCCATTACCCTAGCTGTTCTGGCCGCGCTCGGCATCATCCCGCAGGATTTCCTGACCCGTTATGTTGCCATGGGCGAACTCGCCCTCGATGGGGCACTGATCGCGGTCTCCGGCGTGCTGCCAGCGGCGATCGCCGCAAATGGCCGCGACATGGGGCTGATCTGCCCCAGACCCCTTCGCAATTCCGCGAAGGCTAAACAGTACGAACCCAGAAACTCCGGTTAAGCGGTTAGAACAGGGGGCGAACCTGATACCTTAGACATCTGGAAAGGGTCTTGCGTACACATTGGTCTGATGGTAGGCACTCCGGGCGCAGGCAAGTCCATGCTGGCCCAGCGTTTGCCATCCATTCTGCCGCCTCTGGACACCCGCGAGATGCTGGACATCAGCATGGTCGCCTCGCTTGCCGGAGAATTGTCGAACGGTCAGTTGTCACGTCGGCGACCGTTTCGCGCACCACATCACTCGGCCTCCATGCCATCGCTGGTCGGCGGCGGGTTGCGAGCCAAGCCGGGTGAGATGGCGCTAGCGCACCATGGCGTGCTGTTCCTTGATGAGTTACCGGAATTCCAGCCTCGCGTCCTCGAATCCCTTCGCCAGCCGATGGAAACAGGTGAGGCCGTGGTCGCGCGGGTCAATTACCACATCACTTATCCAGCGCGCTTTCAGTTGGTCGCCGCGATGAATCCTTGCAAGTGCGGCTTCGCGGGCCAGCCGGGCCATGTATGCCGGAATGGACCGCGCTGTGCCGCGGACTATCAGTCCCGCATTTCCGGCCCGCTCCTTGACCGCATGGACATCCAGATTGAACTTGCCGCCGTGAAGGCGTCAGATCTCACACTGCCGCCACCCAAGGAATCAAGCGAAGACGTGGCAATGCGTGTGCGCGCCGCACGCCAGATACAGGCACAACGCTTTGCCAGCCTTGGCAAACCGGACCTTCGTACCAACTCCCAGGCCGATGGAGCATTGCTGGAAGAGATCACCAAGCCCGATACACCGGGCCTCGCCCTACTGCGGGATGCCGCCGATGCGATGAAGCTCTCGGCGCGCGGCTATCACCGCGTGCTCAGGGTTGCGCGCACGCTTGCCGATCTCGAACGACGCGATCACGTCGCGCGCATTCATATCGCTGAAGCCCTCAGTTACCGGCAGAAGCTCTCAGCCTTCATCGCGGCCGCCTGAAACCTGTTCATACTTCCTTCACCATGATCTTCCGCGTGTAAAACATTTGAAAGCACCGCATGGCATGTTCGGGCCCATGCGTATGAAACACCTTGCTGAATCCGCAATTCCCCAAGCCATGCCCGGCCCCGTCGAGGCCATTGGTGCAAACCATGGCGGTCTGATCGCGTCCCTTGCATTGGTGCTCCTCTTCGCCGGCATCGCCACCATGGCGGCGCTGCCCTCAGTCTCTCCCATTTTCATACTCGCGACGGCTGGCATCGGTCTCACGGTTTCAGCAGGTATGGTACTGGCCCAATTCACGTGGCGCAAAGGCACGGAACGGCGTCTTGTTGAACTCGCCACGGCTGCCGAAGCACTTCACGAAGCCAATTTGCGAGCAGAAGCTTCCAACATTGCCAAGTCACGCTTTCTGGCCATCACCAGTCACGAAATCCGAACGCCGATGAATGGCATTCTCGGAATGATCGGACTGCTTCTGGAAACTCCACTGACGCTTGAACAACGTAACTACGCGCGCACCGCCGACTCCTCCGCGAGGGCTTTGCTCTCGATCGTCGACGAGCTCCTCGATGCATCTCTTGCAGAACGTCAGAACTTGGATGTTTCACAGGGGCCTTTCGATCTCGCAGCTCTTATCGAGTCCGTGACGGAACTTCTCGCGCCCCGTGCCCATGCCAAAGGCATTGAAATTTCAAGCTTCATATCAATGCGCATTCCGTCTCAAGTTCGCGGTGACGAGCGGCGGTTGCGCCAGGTGCTGCTGAATCTTTGCGGAAATGCCATCAAGTTTACGCCATCAGGAGGCGTTGGCATCAGCGCCAGGCTGAACGACACTGGTGAACTCGTCATCACGGTGAGCGACTCCGGCATAGGCATGTCCGAAGTTGAACAACAGCGGATCTTCGAAGAATTTACCCAGGCCAACGACGAGACGCGCCAGCTTTTCGGTGGCACAGGCCTTGGGCTGACGATCTCGCGGCGCCTAGTCGAGGGAATGGACGGAACGATTTCTGTTCGCTCGACACCTGGCGAAGGGTCTGCTTTCGACGTTGTCCTGCCATCTGCCGAGACCGTCCAGGCCGGGAGCCAGGACCTACTCAAGCGCCGAAGCTTCATTCTAGGGGCATCGCCCTCGATCACAGCGAACCATATCCGCGAGACGCTCGAGGATAGTGGTGCGTCAGTGCAGATGATGCACTACCCCCACGAGCTCCTCAGCCTGCTCTGTGACACAGGGGCGGTACCCTGCACCGCCGTTCTGTGTGACAGTGAGTTTGCCGAAATCCTGCATAATGCCTGGCCGGAAATGGGCAATGCCAGCCGGCAGCGTGTTTTCCTGATGCTCCGGAGCGAGGAACGCCGCCAGTTCGCTGATCTTCTCGCGAAGAACTTTGCAGGGTATCTGCTGAAGCCGTTCCGTCGTCATTCTCTGCTCCGACTTGTAGCACTGCGTGACGAGTCCGTCGTTCCAACCGCAGCGCTGCAGCCGCCACGCAATGTCATTCCGCTGAAGCGGCAACTCCAGGTGCTGTTGGCAGAAGACAACCCCGTTAACATGCTGCTGGCCAGCACATTGCTGAGACGTGAAGGCTACAGCGTGACAACCGCCAGCAATGGTGAGGAAGTGTTGGGGATGCTGTCCAACGGTACGAGACCCGATCTCGTGATCATGGACGTGGAGATGCCGATACTCGACGGTTTGGAGACAACGCGCAGCATTCGCCGCAAGGAATCTGACCGCTCCCTGTCCCGAATGCCAATTCTCGCACTGACCGCCAATGCCCAACGTGAAGACATTGATACGTGCCTTTCTGCCGGGATGGATGGCTATCTTTCCAAGCCATTTGACCGGGACGCACTAGACGAAGCGATAACTCGACTGATGAAGAGACAAGTCGTCGCCTGAGAAAGACAAGACACGGAGCTTTCACTGCCCCACGGTCTGTGGCAAATCTGACCTTGGGAGTGACACAAGCTGAAGACGCTTACAGCCATCCGCAGTGAAAAAGGCGAATTTCTTCTGCGCCAGGCCAATGGACCAGTCGAAATCGAGGCCTGCCAGCGGCTGCGCTATAGAGTGTTCTATGAGGAACTCGGCGCTACCCCCATGGGCGACATGGCAGAGAGCCGGATGGACTACGACCGCTTCGATGTCATTTGCGATCACCTCGTCGTCGTGCGGCGTGGAACTTCAGCCGAAGGGGATAAGATTCGCGTCGTCGACGGTGAATTGATCGGAACATATCGACTGTTGCGCCAGGACGTGGCCGAGGCCAATGGCGGATTCTATACACAGGGGGAATTCGACATTGCGCCGCTCCTTTCGGCGCACCCTCAACTTCGCTTTCTTGAGCTTGGTCGCTCATGTGTCCTGAAGCCCTTTCGCACCAAGCCCGTGGTCGAACTTCTTTGGCAAGGAATATGGAACTACGTCCGCGCCCATGACATGCAGGTAATGCTTGGATGTGCCAGCCTGGAAGGCACCAATCCCGACGAGCATGCACTATCGCTGAGTTTTCTCGCTCAAGCTTCCGCACCGGATGAATGGAACGTTCGAGCACATGCTGACCGCCGTGTGGAAATGAGACGGCTGCCAAGCGGACGAATTGACCAGCGGCAGGCACTGAGGCGTTTGCCACCCCTCATGAAGGGCTATCTGCGACTGGGTTGCTTCATCGGAGACGGAGCGGTCGTCGACCGGCAGTTCAACACCATCGATGTCCTCATCATATTGCCAGTCTCGGCTATCAATGCGCGCTACTTCGCGCATTTCGGAGCACCTAACGATTGATGTCGTAGGCGGCGATGGCCGCCAGATTCAGGATCTCCGACGTGGTGGCCGACATCGATGCGATCTGCACCGGCCGATCGAGGCCGGTGAGCAAGGGACCCACGACTGTCACACCACCCAATTGTTGCAGCATCTTGGTCGAGATCGAAGCTGAATGCGCAGCGGGCATCACCAAAACGTTGGCGGGACCCGTCAGCCGGCAGAAGGGGTAAAGCGCCATCGCCTCCCGCGACAGTGCGACATCAGCGGCCATTTCACCATCATACTCGAAGTCGACGTTCCGGCGATCAAGCACCCCCACGGCATCACGCACATAGGCCGCGCGTTCACCGCGAGGATAGCCGAAGGTCGAGTAGGAGAGGAGGGCAACGCGCGGCTCATAACCAAAGCGACGAGCAACACCGGCCGCCTCCTGGGCGATGTCGGCAAGTTCATCCGGCGACGGCAACTCGTGAATGGAGGTGTCCGCAATGAATACCGTCCGGCCACGAACGAGCGCCATGGAAACGCCAATCGGACGATGACCCGGGCGGTTGTCGATGGCCTGACGGACATTGTCGAGGGCGACCGAGAAATTCCGTGTAAGGCCTGTGACCATCGCATCTGCATCACCCATCGCCACCATGCATGCGGCAAAGACGTTGCGATCCTGGTTCACCATGCGCTGGCAATCGCGCAGCAAGAAGCCGTTTCGCTGCAGACGCTCGTAGAGAAAATTTGCGTAATCGACATTGCGCTCAGAAACGCGGGCGTTGGATATCTCCACACTCTCATTGAGTTCAAGCCCGCCACTGGCCATCGTCTCCTGAATCTGCGTCTCACGACCAATGAGAATGGCGCGACCCAAGCCTGCAGCCGCGTAACTGTTGGCAGCACGAATCATGCGGTCTTCCTCACCCTCGGCGAAGACAACGCGCTTCGGCGCCACGCGCACCTTGCCAAAAACGCTCTGCAGTGTCCCCGCGATGGGATCGAGACGTGCAGAGAGCGACTGCCTGTACTCATCAAGATCAGCAATATGGCGCCGTGCAACGCCGCTCTCCATTGCAGCCTTAGCAACCGCCACCGGAATAGTGGATATGAGGCGTGGATCAAATGGAACGGGAATGAGATACTCGCGGCCAAATGACGGACGAGGTCCATGATAGGCGGCCGCCACCTCATCCGGTACGTCTTCGCGGGCGAGACCAGCAAGGGCATGGGCAGCAGCGATCTTCATTTCGTCATTGATTGTTCGCGCACGCACATCAAGTGCACCACGGAAGATGTAAGGAAAACCGAGCACGTTGTTGACCTGGTTCGGATAGTCGGAGCGCCCGGTGGCCATGATCGCGTCCTGGCGCACCTTGAGTACATCCTCCGGCGTGATCTCGGGATCAGGATTTGCCATGGCGAAGATGATCGGATTTGCCGCCATGCTCTTCACCATTGCGGGGGTCAATGCTCCGGCAACCGAAAGGCCGAAGAAGACATCTGCACCTTCCATGGCGTCGGCCAGCGAGCGTGCCTTGGTTTCGACGGCGTGGGCCGACTTCCACTGGTTCATGCCCTCGGTGCGGCCCTTGTAGACGACGCCTTTTGAGTCCGCGAGAATGACATTGCTCGTGGGCACTCCCAGCGACTTGATGAGTTCAACGCAGGCAATGGCCGCTGCGCCAGCGCCATTGCACACGATCTTAGCCGTCTTGAGGTCACGGTTCGTCAGGTGCAGGGCGTTGATGAGGCCGGCCGTGGCGATAATGGCTGTGCCGTGCTGGTCGTCATGGAAAACCGGGATGTCCATTATCTCACGCAGGCGCTGCTCGATGATGAAGCAGTCGGGTGCCTTGATGTCCTCAAGGTTGATGCCCCCGAAGGTAGGGCCAAGATAGCGGACGGCATTGATGAACTGCTCGACGTCTTTGGTGTCGACCTCGAGGTCGATCGAATCGACATCGGCGAAGCGCTTGAACAGGACGGCCTTGCCCTCCATCACCGGCTTCGAGGCGAGGGCGCCCAAGTCGCCCAGGCCCAGGATGGCCGTGCCGTTGGAGATGACCGCCACCAGATTGCCCTTGGCCGTGTAATCGTATGCCGTTTCCGGATCTTCGGCGATGCGACGGACGGGAACGGCAACGCCGGGGCTGTAAGCCAGCGACAGGTCCCGCTGGGTGGCCATCGGCTTGGTCGGGGTGATTTCCAGCTTTCCGGGCTTGCCACGCTGGTGAAATTGCAGGGCTTCCTCGTCGGTGATGGTCGGACGGCGCGGCTTCTGGTCCATGTTTTGCCCTAAAAAACAATTCTCGACAGTGAGACCGCCAGACTAGAGGGGTGGGGGGAGACACTCAAGCGTTCCGAATTCACCGCTTGTACCTCTTTGGTCGATTCCTGCTATGGAAGGCGCCGTGACCGAGATGGACCATATGGGTGAGGGAGCGGGGGAGGAGGCCTCCAGCCGCGCGACGCCCGTCATGGCGCAGTTCCTGGTGCTGAAACAGGCCAATCCGGGAAGCCTGCTGTTTTTCCGCATGGGCGACTTCTATGAGCTCTTTTTTGAGGACGCGGAAGTGGCGGCCAAGGCGCTTGGCATTACCCTGACAAAGCGTGGCAAGCATCTGGGTGAAGACATCCCGATGTGCGGCGTTCCCGTGCACGCCGCGGACGCCTATCTCCAGAAACTCATCCGCGCAGGCCACCGCGTCGCCGTCTGCGAGCAGATGGAAGATCCGGCGGCAGCCAGGAAGCGTGGCTCAAAGGCGGTGGTGAAGCGGGACGTCGTGCGCCTCGTCACGCCGGGTACGCTGACCGAGGACAATCTGCTCGATTCCCGAACGCACAATTTCCTCGTGAGCGTCGCACGCGGCAAGGCGACAGGGGAGATGGCCATCGCCTGGGCGGACATCAGTTCTGGTGAACTGGCCGTGACCCAAACCGATGCGGCGCGGCTTTCGGCCGATCTCATGCGGCTTGATCCGCGCGAGATCATCGCCGCTGATGGACTGCTGGCGGACCATGATTTTTTTGCCCTGATTGAAAGGGCCGGGGCACCGGTGACGCCTCTCCCCTCCTTGCGTTTTGACTCGCTGGCTGCCGAGCGCCGCATCAAGGAACAATTCGACGTCAAGGCTTTGGAAGGTTTCGGCAGCTTTTCACGCGTCGAAGTGTCCGCACTTGGCGGACTGCTGGAATACATTGTCATCACGCAGGCTGGAAAGGTGCCGCACCTCCGTCCGCCACGGCGAGAAGTGGCGTCATCCGTGTTGCTCATCGACCCAGCAACGCGCGCAAATCTCGAACTCACGCGCACACTGGCAGGCGAGCGGCGTGGCAGCCTGCTCTCGGTGATTGATCTCGCCATCACTGCCGCCGGATCGCGCTGCATAGCAGCACGCCTCTCGAACCCGCTGTGCGATCCTTATGCCATCGCCGCCCGGCTGGACGATGTGGCGCATTTCGTCAACGACGCCGCACTGCGTGAAGAAATCCGCAAGCTTCTGGCCTCAATGCCTGACACTGAACGTGCGTTGGGCCGCATCGCCGTTGCGCGCGGTGGCCCCCGCGACCTCGCCGGCATTCGCGACGGATTGATGATCGCCGGCCATCTCGCACACCGGCTCGGTGCAAGCGCGACCATCGGCGGATTGCCGCAAAACCTTGAATTGATTTGCGAAACGCTGAGCTGGAGCGACCTGGATCTCGCCCGTGAACTCGACGCTGCCCTCGACATGGAACTGCCGGCCTTTGCACGCGATGGCGGCTTCGTGAAGCAGGGCTACTCGGATGATCTCGATGAAAACCGATCGTTGCGTGACGAGACCCGCCATGTGATTGCCGGCCTCCAGACGCGCTATTGCGAAACCTCTGGCGTGAAGTCGCTGAAGGTGAAGCACAACAACGTGCTGGGCTACTTCATCGAAGTGCCAACCACCTCTGCTTCTGCCCTGCAGGCTCCGGACAATGCGGGCCTCTTCATCCATCGACAGACCGTGGCGAGTGCGATGCGCTTCGTCACGACTGAACTCGCCTCACTTGACCAGCGGATTGCCGCGGCAGCTGAAAGGGCCCTGTCGCTGGAGCAGGAAATCTTCCAGTCGCTGTGCGCGCGAGTGACGGCACGCCGTGACCTTCTTTCTAGGATCGCCGATGCAGCAGCGCAGCTCGACACATCTTCTACGCTGGCTGAAGTTGCCGAGAGGCGACGTTATGTCAGGCCGCGCGTTGAAGACTCCACTCGCTTCACGGTGCGCGGCGGGCGTCATCCTGTCGTCGAAGCCGCATTGCAAGACCGCGTTTCAGGTTCCTTCGTTGCGAATGATTGCGAAATTTCCGGTGACGCCAGGAGGCTGTGCCTGCTAACCGGCCCTAACATGGCGGGTAAGTCCACCTATCTCCGACAGAACGCCCTGATCGTCATTCTTGCGCAGATGGGCTCCTTCGTGCCAGCGGCAGAGTCGCATTTCGGTGCCGTGGACCGGCTGTTCAGCCGCGTTGGCGCCGCCGATGACCTTGCCCGCGGCCGTTCTACCTTCATGGTGGAAATGGTCGAGACGGCAGCCATCCTCAACCAGGCGACCGAGAAGTCATTTGTCATTCTTGACGAGATCGGTCGCGGTACCGCGACCTATGACGGACTTTCAATCGCCTGGGCAACTCTCGAGCATCTGCACGGTGTCAACAAGTGCCGTGCACTCTTCGCCACACATTACCATGAATTGACTCAGCTCGCCGCCAAACTGCCACACCTCGCCACTGCAACCATGAAGGTGAAGGAGTGGCAGGAGCAGATCATTTTCCTGCATGAAGTCGTGGCAGGCGTTGCAGACCGTTCCTACGGCATTCATGTGGCGCAGATTGCCGGCTTGCCATCGGCGGTCATAAGCCGTGCACAGAAAGTTCTTGAACGCTTGGAGCGCGACGGATCGAAGGCGTCTGCTTCGGGCCTTGTCGATGAGTTGCCGCTGTTTGCAGCCGTACCGCTGCCACTCGTGGTCCGGGAAAGTGCGGTGGAGAAGAAGCTCGAACAGGTCATGGCCGACGAACTCTCGCCACGCGAAGCGCTGGCATTGATTTATGAACTCAAGAGTCTGCTGGGGGCACGTCGATTGTGAGGGTCGAGTCTGCTCCCGAGCGCTTTGTGAAGTCGGACGAGTTGCGCGACCAACTCGCTGCCGCTGTAGTCGAGAATGGCACCGCAGCTACTAACCTGCGTCCCAACATCGTGAAGGTCCTAAAAGGGGCTCTCGAACGGTCCCATTCCCTTGCAGAGAAGCAACTCATCGCTGACGGCAACGGAACGAGGTGCGCGGAGGCCCTGAGTCTTGCCGAAGATGAGATTATCCGCTGCTTATTCAACCTCGCGAGCACGACTCTGTTTCCGGTACGCGGAACCGAAGAGCGGATCGCCGTCGTTGCGGTGGGTGGCTATGGCCGGGGAACCCTGGCGCCAGGTTCCGACATCGACCTTCTCTTCGTTCTTCCTGCCCGCCAGACGGAGCGTGTGCAGAACATCGTCGAGTTCATCCTGTACTGCTTGTGGGACACACGTCAGAAGGTCGGTCACGCCACGCGGAGCATCGATGAGTGCATACGTCTCGCCAGATCCGACAACACCATCCTGACCGCCATCCTAGAGGCTCGCTACATCTGTGGTGACGAAATTCTGTTCGAGAGACTCGTCAGCGAATTCCGCCGTGAAATTGTCTCGAAGGGCGCGAAGGAATTCATCGCCGACAAGCTGGGCGAACGCGACCTCCGACATCTCAAGGTGGGCGAAAGCCGGTATATCGTCGAGCCTGACGTCAAGGACGGCAAAGGTGGTTTGCGCGACCTCAACACGCTGTTCTGGATTGCCAAGTACATCTACGCCACGAACTCGACTGACGAGCTGGCGGAGAAAGGCGCCTTCAGCCACGAGGAGCTCACCATCTTCAAGAAGTGCGAGCGTTTTCTCTGGGCGGTCCGCTGCCATCTCCACTTCTTGTCAAGGCGCGGCAATGACCGACTGAGCTTCGACCGCCAGTCAGACATTGCAGAACGCCTTGGTTACAAGGCGCATGGTGGCCTGAAACACGTCGAACGCTTCATGAAGCACTATTTCCTCGTCGCCAAGGACGTCGGTGACCTGACGCGCATTCTCTGCGCCAGCCTCGAGGCGCGGCAAGTGAAGGACGTACCGGGTTTGGGGCGCGTGCTCGGTCGCCTGATCTCCAAGAGTTCAGGAACGCTGCGGGATGCCCCGGATTTCCGTGTCGATGGCGGACGGGTGGTGCCAAGCTCACCCGACGTCTTTGTGAAGAACCCCGTCAACATCATCCGCTTGTTTGCCGTCGCCGGTCGCCATGGCGCGGAAATTCACCCAGACACGCTGAAACTGCTGCGCAAGTCGCTGGGTCTGATCCGTGGCATCTTGGACGATCCCGAAGCCAACGCCATTTTCCTGGAGCTCCTCACCGCCAGCGAAGATCCTGACATCGTTCTGCGCATGATGAATGAGGCGGGGGTGCTTGGCCGCTTCATACCTGCCTTTGGCCGGATCGTGGCGATGATGCAGTTCAACATGTACCACCACTACACGGTGGACGAACACCTGATCCGGGCCGTCGGACACCTCTCCGCCATCGAGCGCGGAAGACTTTCGGAGGATCATCCGCTCTCGACGGCGATTTTCCCGACGATCACCAGCCGCCGCCTCCTCTATGTTGCCGTTTTCCTGCATGACATTGCAAAGGGCCGGAAGGAGGACCACTCGATCGCCGGTGAACGCATCGCGCTGGAGCTTTGCCCTCGACTTGGGCTCACGGCCTCCGAGACGGAAACAGTGGCGTGGCTGATCCGCCATCACCTGCTGATGAGCGAAACCGCGCAAATGCGCGACCTCAACGATTTCAAGACGATTCTCGATTTCTGCGCTGTCGTGCAGAGCGTGGAGCGACTGAAACTATTGATCATCCTCACGGTGGCAGACATACGCGCCGTCGGACCGGGCGTATGGAACGGCTGGAAAGGCCAGCTCTTGCGAACACTCTACACCGAGGCCGAGCCCGTGCTCACCGGCGGACATACCGCGGTCTCCCGGAAGGAACGGGTAAGCGGCGCGCAGGCCGCCTTTTTCGCGCGCATGCCAGGCTGGAGTGAAGCGCAGAAGACAGGCTACGCGACCCTGCACTACGACGCCTATTGGCTCGGAAGTTCGACCGACAAGCAGGTGAAGCACGCGGAAATGATTTCCGGCGCATCACCCAAAAGCGTCGTCACCAGCTTCGAGACCGATGCCTTCACCGCCATTACCGAACTCTCCATCTACACGCCGGACCATCCACGTCTCCTCGCCCTCATCACTGGTGCCTGCGCGGCTGCAGGTGCCAATATCGCCGGTGCACAAATCTTCACCACGACTGATGGAATGGCACTCGATACCATCTTGATCCAGCGCGAGTTTCTGGAGGAAGAGGATGAGCGCCGGCGGGCAGAGAGAATTGCTGAACTTATTCGCAAGGCGTTGCGCGGTGAATTGTGGCTGAAGGAAGCCGTCGCCAAGGCATACAAGCCGCAACAGAGAATCAAGGCCTTTACGGTTGAGCCGCGCGTCATCATTGATAACCAGTCATCCAACAGGTTCACGGTCATCGAGATCAATGGCCTCGACCGCATCGGCCTGCTCTATGACCTCACCGAAGCGCTCTATAAGCTCAATCTCAATATTGCTTCGGCGCATGTCACGACCTTTGGCGAGAAGGCTGTGGACGTTTTCTACGTGACAGACCTAACGGGTGCCAAGATCGAAAACACGACGCGGCACAAGCAAATCGAGAACGCCCTGGGCAATATTCTCAAACCAGCGGCGCAGCCAGCGCCCATCAAGGCCTGATCCATGTCCATGCTCAGATCTGCGGCAACCGTCGGTGGTCTCACGCTCATCAGTCGTGTCCTTGGATTTATCCGCGATCAGCTGATTGCCTTCGCGCTCGGCACAAGCTTTGTGGCTGAGGCTTTTTTTGTTGCGCAGCGATTTCCAAATCTGTTCCGTGCACTGTTCGCGGAGGGTGCCTTCAACAACGCCTTCGTGCCGCTCTTTGCAAAGCGTGTCGAAGGGGAAGGCGAAGCCAACGCCCGCGACTTTGCCATCGAAGTGTTTTCATTTCTGCTCGCCTGGCTCATCGCTTTCTCTGCTGCGGCAATGATTGCCATGCCGGTGGTGATCTACGTGATCGCGCCCGGCTTCAAAGCGAACCACGAGACCTTCCAGCTGGCGGTGGACCTTACCCGCATCTGTTTTCCCTATCTGCTGTTCATGTCTTTGACGGCGTTGCAGTCCGGCGTGCTTAACAGCCTCAATCGCTTCACCGCGGCGGCGGCGGCACCGATCCTGCTCAATATCGTGATGATCGCTTCCAACGTGGTGGCCTGGATCCTCGCAACCGGCAATTCCCCGGAAACAGGATACATCTTCGCATGGGGCCTTTTTGCCTCCGGCATCGCCCAGTATCTACTGCTTGCAGTTGCCTGCCGTCGTGCTGGCATGCGGTTGGTGCCGCGCTGGCCGCGTCTCACGCCCGATGTGAAGAAGGTCATCAAGTTGTCAATTCCCGGCATCGTCTCTGGTGGGGTGATGCAGATCAATTTGGTCGTGGCGACCATGATTGCCACCACGTTGCCGGGCGCCGTCGCCTTCCTCTATTATGCTGATCGGCTCTATCAACTGCCTCTCGGAGTGATCGGCGTCGCAATCGGCGTGGTGCTGCTTCCGGACCTTTCACGCCGCATGCGGGCGGGCGATGAAACAGGGGCTTTGAACAGCCAGAACCGCGCCTTGGAGCTCTCGATGTTCCTGACGCTGCCTGCGGCCATCGCGCTGATGGCCATTCCACATCCGATCATCCACACCGTCTTCGAGCATGGGGCCTTCAGTCGCGCTGACACCTTTGCCGTCGCGCCGGCACTGCTGGCCTTTGCGTCCGGGCTTGTGGCTTTCTCGCTATCCAAGGTCTTTCAGCCGGGCTTCTACGCACGCGAGGACACGAAGACGCCAATGCGGTTTGCGGTGATTTCAGTGATCGTCAACGTGGTTGGCAGCATTCTCCTGTCACGCGTCATGGGCCATGTTGGGATCGCGCTGGCCACCTCGCTGGCCGCCTGGACCAACACCATCCTGCTTGGCATTACTCTGTCTCGGCGAGGACTGTTCGCACTGGATGACCGGGCGCGACGGCGCCTGCCGCGGATTGTCGCATCCGCGCTCGGAATGGGCGGATTGTTACTGGCGGGAGCCTGGGCGCTCGAGGGAAATTATGCTCAGGGTGCAGGTTTTCTGGCCGCCGCATGGGGGCTAGCGGCCCTCGTGTCGGGTGGGGTCGTCAGCTATTTCCTGCTGGCGCACGTCTCCGGCGCGATGTCACTTGGCGAACTCAAGTCGATGCTGAAACGCTAGAGTTTTGCGGCTAAGGTACCCGCCATGACAAACAAGAACGATGAACAAGACGTCGCCTTCGGCTTTCGCCGGGTGGGCGAGGGCGAGAAACAGGGCCTTGTGAACGAGGTCTTCTCGAAGGTCGCCGAACGCTATGACCAGATGAACGACCTGATGTCGGGGGGCCTCCACCGGCTATGGAAGGACGATTTCGTGGCCATGCTGAACCCACCGCGCGGGCAAGCAGGCTTCAACCATCTGGATGTGGCCGGGGGCACTGGCGATATCGCCTTCCGCATCCTTCGCGCTGGTGGCCCCAATGTGCGGGTGACCGTCGCCGACATCTCGCCCGAGATGGTGGATGAAGGCAGAAAACGCGCCGAGACCGAGGGGCTTCTTGGCCGCTGCAACTTCACAGTCGGCAATGCCGAGGCGCTGGCTTTCCCCGACCGGAGTTTCGACGGCTATACCATCGCCTTCGGTATCCGCAACGTCACGCATATCGACAAGGCGCTGGCGGAGGCCCACCGTGTACTGAAGCCTGGCGGCCGTTTCCTCTGCCTCGAGTTCAGCCAGGTGGACGTGCCGCTGATGGACAAGATCTACGACACCTATTCCTTCACAGTCGTGCCAGCCATCGGCAAGGTGGTGACCGGCGATGGCCATCCTTATCGCTATCTCGTCGAGTCGATCCGTACCTTCCCGAAGCAGGACGACTTCAAGGCGATGATCGAGGATGCGGGCTTCGCCAACGTGAGTTACCGCAACCTGACGGGCGGAGTGGTGGCGATCCATTCGGGCTGGCGGATCTGATGTTCTCCGAAATCCGATACAGCTTCGCACTTCTGCGCGCGGGCCGCACCTTGGCGGCCTATGACGCGCTGATGACGCTCGATCAGATCCGGCAGCTGCCATGGGCGGCGCGCCTTGGTCTTTCGATTGCGAAGTTCGGAACGCGGAAGCCGGAGAAAAGCGGCGACAAGGCGGTTGCAGCTGCCTTGTCATCGCTGGGGCCGAGCTACATCAAGCTCGGCCAGTTCCTGGCGACGCGCCCAGATCTCGTTGGACCTCAACGCGCCTTCGAATTGAAAGCCCTGCAGGACAGGCTTCCACCCTTTCCGACCGAGATCTCGAAGAAAATCGTCCAAGACAATCTCGGTGCGTCCGTCGAGGTGCTATTCACGGAGTTTGGACCGCCTGTTGCCGCAGCCTCCATTGCCCAGGTGCACAAGGCGCGCAGCCCCGATGGCCGTGACCTTGCCGTCAAGGTATTGCGACCCGGCGTCAGCAAACGCTTTGCAGCCGATCTCGGCAGCTTCTATTTCGCCGCGCGGCTCATGGAGCGTTTCAGTGCCGAGGGCCGAAGGCTGAGGCCGGTTGCAGCCGTGAACATGCTTGAACAATCCATGAAGCAGGAACTTGATCTGCGCATGGAGGCCGCCGCGTTGTCGGAGATGGCACAGAACACCAAGGACGACCCAGGCTTCCGCGTGCCGAAAGTGAATTGGGAGCGCACGGGCCGAGAGGTGTTGACCACGGAATGGATCGATGGAACACCGATCGCGGATGTCGAGGCATTGCGCGCACAAGGTTTCGACCTCGTGAAGCTTGGTGACACCGTGATCCAGAGCTTCCTGCGGCACGCCATCCGCGACGGATTCTTCCACGCCGATATGCACCAGGGAAACCTGTTCGTGGATCGCTCCGGCAATCTCGTGGCGGTGGACTTCGGCATTGTTGGGCGACTTGGGCCGAAGGAGAGCATGTTCCTCGCCGAGATTCTCTATGGCTTCATCACCCGCAACTACCTGCGGGTGAGCGAAGTGCATTTCGAGGCGGGATACGTTCCGCGTAATCATGACCCGGCCGTTTTTGCCCAGGCCATCCGCTCCATTGGTGAACCAATCATGGACCGGCCGGCCAACCAGATCTCCATGGCGCGACTGCTCACACAGCTTTTCGAAATCACTGCCCAGTTCGACATGCAGACCCAGCCGCAGCTGTTGCTGCTCCAGAAGACCATGGTGGTGGTCGAAGGCGTTGCCCGTACCCTCAACCCGGACCTCAACATGTGGGTGACCGCGGAACCCGTAGTCGGCGGCTGGATCAAGCGCCAGCTGGGGCCCGCCGGCAAGATGGAAGCAGCCGCGGGTTCGCTTGGCCAGATCTTCACCGGCCTTCCAGGCATGCTGGAGGATGCCAAGCGGGCAACGACCATGCTGTCCGACATGGCCGCCACCGGCGGACTGAGGCTCGACCGGGAGACAACCGAGCAGCTGGCGCTTTCCCAGTCCCGTCATGCCCGTTGGACGCGCTTCTGGCTGGCGCTGGGGGCGGTTTCGCTGGCTGTGATCGCCATTAAGCTCATCACCTGAGGGCGGTTGGCAGCTGGTGGCCTTTGCTGCCATAATAGGGCCATGACATCGCTTGCGGGAAAATCCGTTCTCCTCATCGTTGGCGGCGGCATCGCCGCCTACAAGGCGCACGAGCTCGTCCGCCTGCTGAAAACCCGGGGCGCCACCGTGCGCATCATACTGACCAAGGCCGCTGAGCAGTTCGTGACGCCATTGTCGCTCTCCTCGCTTTCGGGCGAGAAGGTCTACACCTCGCTCTTCAGCCTCACGGACGAGATCGAGATGGGCCACATCCAGCTCTCGCGTTCGGCTGACCTTGTGGTCGTGGCGCCTGCCACCGCGGACCTGATGGCCAAGATGGCCCACGGCCTTGCCGATGATCTCGCTTCCACTGCCCTGTTGGCCACCGACAAGCGGGTGCTTGCTGCGCCCGCCATGAATGTTCGGATGTGGAGTCATGCCGCGACCGAGCGCAATGTCGAGAGCCTGAAGCACGACGGCGTCAGCATTGTCGGCCCGAACGAAGGTGAGATGGCCTGCGGCGAGTTCGGTCCCGGTCGCATGGCCGAACCCAACGAAATCCTCACCGCTATCGTCGAAATGCTGAAGCCAAGGGCCCAGCCGCTCGCTGGCAAGAAGGTGTTGATCACTGCTGGCCCAACGCGCGAGCCGATCGATCCAGTACGCTTCATCTCCAACCACTCCTCCGGCAAGCAGGGCTATGCGATTGCCAAGGCTGCCGCGGGACTTGGCGCCGAAACTGTGTTGGTGTCTGGCCCTGTCTCCCTGCCCATCCCGCCCGGTGTCCAGGTGATGCCTGTCGAGACCGCACAGGAGATGCTGGACATCTGCGAAGGTGAAATTCCGGTCGACATTGCGATCTTCACTGCTGCCGTCGCTGACTGGCGCGTCGTGACCGAATCGTCTGAAAAGCTCAAAAAAACGGGTGGCGCGGCACCGAACCTGACGCTTGCCGAGAACCCCGATATTCTCGCCACCATCGCGCGAAGCGCCAAACGTCCCCGTATTGTCGTCGGCTTTGCCGCCGAGACTGAGCATGTGACAGAACACGCGGTCCAGAAACTGGAGAAGAAAGGGTGCGACCTGATCGTCGCCAATGACGTGAGCAGAACCTCCGGCGTGTTCGGCGGCGACCGCAACACGGTTCACCTCGTCTCCGTCTCCGGCGTGGAGGATTGGCCAAATATGAGCAAGGACGAAGTTGCGCAGAAGCTGATGGAGCGCCTTGCCCAGATGCTGGTGCCGCAGCAGAAGGCCGTAGAATGACTCGCGTGGAAATCAAACGACTTCCTAACAACGACAATCTTCCGTTGCCCGGATACGAAACGGCGGGAGCGGCCGGCATGGATCTGCGCGCAGCAGAGAGCCTGACGCTGAAGCCCGGTGCGCGACACCTCGTCCCAACCGGACTGTCCATTGCCTTGCCGCAAGGCTTTGAAGCACAGGTGCGGCCACGCTCGGGCCTCGCGGTGAAATACGGCATAACAGTACTGAATTCACCTGGTACCATCGACTGTGACTATCGCGGCGAGGTGAAGGTGCCGCTCATCAATCACGGACAGGATGACTTCGTCATCGCCCGTGGTGACCGCATCGCACAAATGGTGATCGCACCCGTCACTCGGATCAGCTGGTCGGAGGTCGACAAGCTGGACGATACGACACGCGGATCGGGGGGTTTCGGATCCTCGGGTCAGCGCTGATGGCGCTGTCACCCGACGAGATCGAACGTTATGCGCGGCACCTCGTCCTGCATGAGGTGGGTGGCCCCGGACAAAACAGGCTGAAAGAAGCGAAGGTCCTGGTTATCGGTGCTGGCGGCATTGGGGCACCGCTGCTCTACTACCTGGCGGCTGCCGGCATCGGCACCATCGGCATTATCGACCATGATACGGTCAGCCTCTCCAATCTACAGCGCCAGATCATCCACACCACCGCGCGCGCAGGCCTTGCGAAGACATCCAGCGCCCGCGAGACGATGCAAGGCCTTAATCCGCATGTGCATGTGGTCGAGCATGCCTACCGCATCACAGCTGAAAACGCACTCGAAGTGATCTCTGGCTATGATATCGTTGCCGATGGCTGCGACAACTTCCCCACACGCTATCTGGTCAGCGACGCATGCTATTTTGCAAAGAAGACGCTGGTTTCAGCTGCGGTCGGCCAGTTCGACGGGCAGCTCTCTACCTTCAAACCCCATGAATTCTCACCCGATGGCACGCCATGGCCAACTTACCGCTGCCTGATGGGCGAGTTGCCGCCGCGTGGGTTGTTCCCCGCATGCGAAGAGGCCGGCATCCTCGGCGCGCTTCCGGGCGTTCTCGGCTCCATGCAGGCGATGGAGGTCATCAAGGAAGTCCTCGGCATCGGAGACAGCCTGGCCGGACGCCTGCTAATGTATGATGCGTTAGCCACCCGCTTCTTTGAGACACGGCTAGCCTGGAATCCGGGCAATATGCTGACAGGCGACCATCCCAGTATCACTTCTCTGCAGCAGTCGAATTATATCGACCGCTAGGCACCCCCGGTCTTGGCGGGCGCCAACTGCCCATAGGCATCCAACGCATGCGCGGCATACATAGCACTCGGGCCGGCACCCATGTAGATGGCCATACCGAGAGTCTCGAGGATCTCCTCCCACGTCGCGCCCCGGAGCGCTGCGGCCTTGGTGTGGAAGGCGATGCAGTCGTCGCAGCGCGTAGCCACGCCTATGGCGAGCGCGATCAACTCCTTGGTCTTGGTATCCAGCGCACTAGGCTTCAGGGCCGCCTGGGCGATGGCAGAGAAGCCCTTCATCACATCAGGCGCGCCATCACGCAGATCGCGCAATGGCGTGGACAAATCAGCGATTAGGTTCTTCCAGTCCTTGCTCATGAAACACTCCCTTGTCTGAAGCGCTTCCTTAGCCGGATGCGATCAACCCGCCTTGACCTCGCTCAAATCGTTCTTGAGGTCGTCGGGCCGAGGCATTGATATAATGTTATAGCCCGAATCAACATAATGGATCTCACCGGTCACACCGCCAGACAGAGGAGACAGCAGGTAGAGGCCGGCACCACCTACCTCGTCCAACGTTATGGTGCGGCGTAGCGGGGCGTGGTCCTGCTGATAACTGAACATGGCGCGCGCATCGCCGATTCCAGCTCCGGCCAAAGTGCGCATGGGGCCGGCCGATATGGCGTTCACGCGAATACCCTGCGGGCCGTAATCTGCCGCAAGGTAGCGGACGGAAGACTCGAGCGCCGCCTTGGCAACACCCATCACGTTGTAATTCGGCATGACGCGCACCGAACCGCCATAGGTAAGTGTCACCAACGATCCACCGTTCGGCATCAGCGCGGCTGCACGCTTTGCGATTTCGGTGAAGGAGAAGCACGAGATCACCATGGTGCGGATGAAGTTCTCGCGCGTCGTATCGGCGTACTTTCCCTTCAGCTCGTTCTTGTCGGAGAAGGCGATGGCATGCACCACGAAATCGATGCTGCCCCACGTCTGCTTCAACTCATCAAAGACGAAATCAACTGTGTGAACATCCTCGACGTCACAGGGCAGAAGCACGGAAGAGCCAACAGACTCTGCGAGCGGCTTCACGCGCTTGCCAAAAGCCTCACCCTGATAGGTGAATGCGAGTTCTGCGCCGTGCTTGTGGAGTTGCTGGGCAATACCCCAAGCAATCGAGTGGTCGTTCGCGACACCCATGATGAGTCCGCGGCGGCCCGCCATCAGAGAATTGGTCATGTTCAGATCAGCCGTTATAGCGCTGGAAGACAAGGGTTGCGTTGGTGCCGCCGAAGCCAAAGCTGTTGGACATCACCGTATCGATCTTGGCGTTGTCGATGCGCTTGCGCACGATCGGCACACCGGCGAATTCGGGGTCGAGCTCCTCGATGTTGGCGCTCTCGCAGATGAAATTGTTCTTCATCATGAGGATTGCATAGATCGCCTCCTGCACGCCAACCGCGCCGAGCGAATGCCCGGTCAGGGACTTGGTGCTGGAAATGGGCGGGATGTTGTTACCGAAGACGGCGCGAATCGCTTCGATCTCCTTCTTGTCACCGATCGGTGTCGAAGTGCCGTGGGGGTTGATGTAGTCGATGGTGCCCACTCCGTTCAGCGCCTGCTTCATGCAACGGATGGCGCCTTCGCCCGACGGCTGCACCATGTCATAGCCATCCGAGGTGGCGCCATAGCCAATTAGTTCGCCATAGATCTTGGCGCCCCGTGCCTTGGCGTGCTCGAGCTCCTCCAGCACCACGGTGCCGGCACCACCTGCGATGACGAAGCCATCGCGGTTCTTGTCATAGGCGCGCGAAGCCTTGGCAGGCGTGTCGTTGTACTTCGACGACATTGCGCCCATCGCGTCGAACAGCACGGAGAGCGTCCAGTCAAGCTCTTCGCCGCCGCCCGCGAACATCACGTCTTGCTTGCCCCACTGAATCAACTCCGCCGCATTGCCGATGCAATGTGCCGAGGTGGCGCAGGCAGACGAAATCGAATAATTTACGCCGCGGATGCCGAAGGGCGTCGCGAGCGTTGCCGAGTTGGTGCTCGACATCGAGGCGGGAACCGCGAAGGGGCCGACACGCTTGGGGCCCTTCTCGCGGGTGGTATCGGCTGCCTGCACAATCGTACGGGTCGACGGGCCGCCGGAACCCATGATGATGCCGGTGCGGTCGTTCTTAACGTTTGGTTCTTCGAGGCCGGAATCGACTATTGCCTGCTGCATGGCTGCATAATTCCACGCAGCACCATCGCCCATGAAGCGGCGGACCCGGCGATCGACGCTCTCGAGATCAAATGTAGGTGCGCCATGCACCTGGCAACGGAAGCCAAGTCTTTCGTAATCCGCTGCCTTCACGATGCCGGACTTGGCATCGAACAGCGAGTTCAGGACCTCCTGAACATTGTTGCCGATGCTCGACACGATGCCGAGGCCAGTGACGACGACTCGCCGCATAATGACTTCCTTTCTCAGGTCGTGGGCTGGAACAGCCCGACCTTCATATCGGTAACCTGATAGACCATTTCGCCATCGGCCTTCATGATTCCGTTCGATACCGCCATCTTGAGCCTGCGCAAGATAAGGCGGGTGACTTCGACTTCATAGGTCACCTTCTTGACGATTGGCGTAACCATGCCCGAGAGCTTCACCTCGCCCACGCCAAGCGCGCGACCGCGGCCTGGTTCGCCCAGCCAACCGAGGAAGAAACCAGTCATCTGCCATAAGGCGTCGAGGCCAAGGCAACCGGGCATTACTGGGTCGCCCTGGAAATGACAACCAAAAAACCAGAGATCCGGCTTGATGTCGAATTCAGCTACAATCTTGCCAAGGCCGGCTGCGCCGCCTTCCTTGGAAATTTCGGTGATGCGGTCAAACATGAGCATGGGGGGCAACGGCAGCTGGGCGTTTCCGGGCCCGAAGAGTTCACCACGCCCACAGGCCAGGAGATCCTCGTAATCGTAGCTCGATTTCGGTTCGTTCATTCTGAGTCTGGTCCCAAACTTTACCGGCCTGACCCGGCTTTGCCGTTCCTATCACATGGAAATAACGGGTCCAAGCCCGCTTTCGGCTGGGTTTCACTGCCCCACTGGCGCCAAGATTGCCTTGCTTAAGAGGTTTCGCGTATAAGGGGCGCAACATGAACTTGCAGGATACCGCATTGGCTGAGCGCCTGAGGCTGGCGGGGCTACGCCCCACCCGGCAGCGCCTCTCCTTGGCGGCCATCCTGTTCGGCGCCGGAGACCGCCACGTGAGCGCAGAAAGCCTCCACCAGGAGGCACTGGCAGCACAGATCGATGTATCGCTGGCCACAGTCTACAACACCCTGAACCAGTTCAAGGCAGCGAGGCTGCTGCGCGAAGTTGCATTCGAAGGCGACCGGACCTTCTTCGACACCAACACCTCGAATCATTTTCACTACTACATCGAGGAAACCGATTCTCTCGTTGATATTGGCACTGAGGACCTAGAAGTTCTGGGCCTGCCGCCGCTGCCGCCCGGCACTGAGATCGACCGGGTCGACATCATCATCCGGCTGCGCAAGAGCGCCCGCTGAGAGTTTAGGCGGCCCGGCTGCCGCCGGTCAGCAGCCCCGCTTCCCACCCGAGAATCGCCTGCTTTCGTGTCAGGCCCCAATGGTAGCCGCACAGACTGCCGGACTTGCCCAGAACACGATGACAGGGCACCACGAAGGATATCGGGTTACGCCCCACCGCTGCACCTACGGCACGGGACGCCTTGGGACTGCCAATATGTCCGGCAATGTGGGAATAGGTGGTAGCGCTGCCCAGAGGGATCTTCAGCAACGTCTGCCAAACCCTGGTTTCGAACTCGGTGCCGATGAACACGATGCGCAAAGGCTGTTCTGCCTTCCAACGCCCGGGATTGAAGATGCGGGCCACTGGTCCGGCAGTTGCTGCAGCGTCCTCCACGAACCGAGCCTCCGGCCATCGGCTGCGCATGTCGACGAGACTCGCGTCCTCCTGGCCCGCATCGGCGAAGGCGAGGCCACAAATACCCTGATCTGTCATCATCAGGAGCACCTTGCCGAAGGGGCAGTCATGGAAACCATAGCTGATGGTGAGGCCCTTGCCGCGCGCCTTGTAGGCTCCGGGAGTCATGCCCTCATGGGTGACAAACAAGTCATGCAGTCGGCCGGGACCGGACAACCCCACCTCATAGCTGGTCTCGAGCACGCTGGCTGAATCACGCAACAGCTTGCGGGCCTGGTCGATGGTGAGGGCCTGGACAAAGGCCTTGGGGCTCAGGCCGGCCCAGCGCATGAACAGGCGTTGCAGGTGGGCCGCACTCAGGCCGTTGCGCTCCGCAAGCAGATCTAGGGAAGGCTGCTCGCGCCAATGTTCGCGGAGATAGTCGAGGTTCTGCCGGACCAGCTCATAATCCCGGGCAGCTTCCTTGAAGGTGATCACGTTTTCCATGTGTCCGAAACTAAACCCGCCCGATCCGCTTTCCCACCCGAAAGCTGATCAGATGCGCGGAATTGCAAGTGCGGTTTTCAGTGCCTTAGCCAGCGTCTTGCGTTCCTCGGGCGCCAGAAACTCCCCGATTGCCACCCGGGTTCGCCCCGAGATCAGCAACAAGCTTCCGATCAGTTCTCGTTCCGTGTCCTCCTGCAACTCAACCCGAACCCATCGACGCACGAAACGCTGCTGCTGAGGGGGCAGTTTTTCGCTCACCCGGTCGAGCACCAGTTCATGTTCGGTGATGGAGATCCTCTCCAGCTTTCTGGCATCGGCAAAATTGGCCTTGAAGGCCCACCACACCAACAGAACGTCCAGCCCGGCAAAGCCCGCAATCGGCCAGGCTCCAAGTGCCACGAACATGCCGGCCACAATGAGGTTGATGGCTACCACGAGCCCCATGAGGACGAGAAAGCCTTGCTTCGTGAGGCTGCGATGCGGCGTCAGCGTTGCCTGCCAGACTTTACTGTTGCTGTCATCCATATCGCTGTTCTACCCCAAGGGCTGCAAGGGAACACCGGACCGATGGCCAAAGCAAGCCGCCTCAAGCCTGATGAAGTGGAGGAAATCTTCCGCCGTTTTCAGGCCGCCAACCCTGAACCAAAGGGTGAACTCCATCATATGAACCCCTATACCCTGCTGGTTGCCGTGGTGCTCTCGGCGCAGGCAACCGACGAAGGTGTGAACAAGGCCACCAGACCGTTGTTCGCCATTGCTGACACCCCCCAGAAAATGGTTTCTCTAGGCGAAGATACGGTTCGAGAGGCAGTGAAGACCATCGGGCTCTTCCGCGGCAAGGCAAAGAACGTAATCCTTCTGTCGCAGCAACTGATCGACAAGCATGGAAGTGAGGTTCCTGACGACCGTGAGGCGCTCGAAGCCCTTCCTGGCGTGGGCCGAAAGACGGCGAATGTGGTGCTGAACATTGCCTTCGGGCATCCGACAATCGCTGTCGATACGCACTTGTTCCGTGTCGGCAATCGGACGGGGCTCGCACCGGGCAAGACACCCCTAGAGGTCGAAATGAAGCTTCTGAAGGTGGTGCCCAAGGCTTATGGACGCCATGCCCACCACTGGCTGATCCTGCACGGCCGCTATATCTGCAAGGCGCGCAAACCCGAATGCTGGCGCTGCCCCATCTCCGACATATGCCGGTTCAAGCCGAAGACGCCTGAACCGACTTGAACAGGTGGGTAAAGTAAGCGGTCGAGAACAGGGGTACCGTCAGGTTCACGAAGGGAACAATCGACAGAAGGGCGGGCAAAAGGGCCGCAACGAAGATTTTCGGACTGTTCTCCTTGCGCAAGATCTTCGCCTCTTCCAAGGGCATGTGTCGCATCGCTACCATCTCGAAATACTCACGTCCGATCAAATAGGCATTGGCTGCCACCAGCACGAAGGCGCCTACCCCAAAAAATACCATTGGCAGCACCGCCAGGTTCACCACCAGGACGACAGCGAAGAACTGAAGTGAAATCAGGATGGCCCGGCCTATCGGCAATGGTGTTCCCCGCGGGTCCCATGGGTAATGACGCGCTTCGACCTTTTCCGCGATCTGGTCCAAAAACAGACCGGCAAAGGCAGCTGTCACCGGCGACATCAGGAAAAAGAAGGCCACCAGAAGGGCAAGCCCGGTGCCCAACTCGACCAGACGATCTGCCCAGGGCCATGAAAAATGGGTGAAACTGGCGATCATCACCTCCGCAATCACGAGTACGGCGATGAACAGCGCGATCGTTAGCCCCAATGCCTTGAAAAGGACGGAGCGGAATTCGGGGGAGACCAGGTCACCAATGGCCATGAACGCGGATTTCAACATGTCCAAAACGTAATCACCCCGGCTTGCCAGCGCAGGCGGCCTTCGCTAGGGCGTGAGGATCAAGCAAGGAGATTTCCATGACGGCTTCCGATTTCGACGTCCTCTGCATCGGCAACGCGATCGTCGATGTGATCGCTCGGGTGGGCGAGGATTTTGTATCCCGTCACGGGCTGGTGAAAGGCTCGATGAACCTGATCGATGAGGCCCGGGCGGAACAGCTCTACGCCGACATGGGACAGGCGATTGAGGTCTCCGGCGGTTCGGCCGGCAACACGGCAGCAGGGGTTGCCTCGCTGGGCGGCAGGGCCGCCTATTTCGGCAAGGTAAAAGCAGATCAGCTGGGCTCGATCTTCCGCCATGACATGCGCGCGCAAGGCGTGGCATTTGATACACCGCCTGCCCCTGACGGCCCAGCCACAGCCCGCTCTTTCATCCTGGTCACGCCGGACAGCGAGCGCACCATGAATACCTATCTTGGTGCGTGCGTAAATTTCACCACCGCCGACGTGGATAGGAACGTCGTGGAAGCCGCGCAGGTGACCTACATGGAAGGCTACCTTTGGGACCGCCCGGAAGCCAAGGAAGCTTTCAAGTTGGCGGCAAAGATCGCTCGTACTGCGGGCCGGAAGACCTCGATCACCTTGTCCGACTCCTTCTGTGTCGAACGTCACCGGGATAGCTTCCTTGATCTGATCCGCAATGACATCGACATCGTCTTTGCCAATGAAACCGAGATCAAGTCGCTCTACCAAACCCAGGACTTCGATAGCGCAATAAGGGCCATTGCGATAGACTGTCCCATCGCCATCATGACGCGGTCAGAGAAGGGCTGTGTCATCGTAAGGGGTGACGAGGTGCATGCGAGCCCAGCATATCCGGTGAGCCAGGTCATCGACGTGACCGGTGCCGGTGACCTTTTCGCCGCCGGTTTCCTCTATGGCTTCACGAATGGGAAGTCGCTCTACGGGTCGGCTCGCTTGGGGTCCATGGCAGCAGCCGAAGTGATTTCGCACATCGGTGCGCGGCCCGAAGTGAAACTGCGTGCCCATGCTGACAAGCTCGGGCTTCTATAACTTCCGGAGGAAGACGCTGCGGATAAAATGATCCGCACCTTTGCGCAGCACAAGGTCGGCGCGCGGGCGGGTGGGCAGGATGTTTTCCCGCAGGTTCACGAGATTGATGGTGTCCCAGATGCGCGTCGCCGTCTCGCGCGACTCCTTGTCCGAGAGCGTCGCATAGCGGTGGAAATAGGACTTGGGATTGCGGAAGGCACCATCGCGCAGTGTCAGGAAGCGTTCGATGTACCAAGTCCTGAGGTCGGACGTGTCAGCATCGATGTACACAGAGAAATCGAAGAAGTCCGACGTGTTCGGGATGCCTCGACCGTCACGCGGCGGGCGACCAGTCTGCAGGACGCTGACACCCTCCACGATCAGAATGTCAGGCTGATCGATGACCGCACGCTCATCCTTCAGCACGTCATAGGTAAGATGCGAATAGAGCGGGGCCGTGACATTGCGCTTGCCGGCCTTGATATCCGAAAGGAATCGCAAGATGGCCGGAAGGTCGTAGCTTTCGGGAAAACCTTTACGTGTCATCAACCCTTCGCGCTCGAGGATGTCGTTGGGCAAGAGGAAACCATCCGTCGTGACAAGGTCGACCTTTGGATGCTTGGGCCAGCGCGCCAGAAGGCGCTGAAGGATACGCGCAGTGGTGCTCTTGCCGACAGCAACGCTGCCGGCCATGCCGATCACATAGGGCACCTTGCGTTCACTAACATGGAGGAAATTATTGGTGGCGCGGAAGAGTCCCTGGGTTGCCGCGACATAGAGGTTGAGAAGTCGCGAGAGAGGCAGGTAGATCGTCTCGACCTCAGCGAGATCTATGCGATCATTGAGACCGCGCAACTCGTCGAGGTCCTTCTGGGTCAGCGTCATCGGCGTATCCGCGCGCAACGCCGACCATTCCTCGCGCGCAAAGCGGCGGAACGGTGAAACTTCCTTGACGAGTTCTTCCATCGGTCAATCCTTGGGGCGAGAAGCCCTTTCGTCAATTCCGCTCACGCCCTGACGGCGGGCGAGTTCGGCCATGACGTCCTGCAATTTGACATCAGATACCGTGAGAAGCACGAGCAGATGGTAGAGAACATCCGCGGCTTCCGCAGTGATATGGGTCCTGTCGCGCAACACTGATGCGAGCGCAAGCTCGACTGCCTCTTCACCGAGTTTCTTGGCGCATTTCTCTACGCCCTGCGCAAGGAGCTTCGCCGTGTAGGATGTCTGGGGCGAAGCCTGCTTGCGACTTTCAATCTCATCCGCGAGAGCGGTCAGAACATTGAGCCGATAATCGGTCATAAGCCTCGTCCTAGTTGAGCCGCACGGGAATGCCGGCAGCAGAAAGGTGCCGCTTGGCTTCACCGATGGAATAGATTCCGAAGTGGAAAATCGATGCTGCGAGCACAGCGGCAGCATGGCCGTCGCGAATGCCATCAACAAGGTGATCGAGCGTTCCGACACCGCCCGAGGCAATGACTGGGACCGGGACCTTATCGGCGATCATTCGCGTGAGCTTGATATCGAAGCCCTTTCCGGTGCCGTCCCGATCCATGGACGTGAGCAGTATTTCACCGGCTCCGAGCGAGGTGACCTCGCGCGCGAAGTCCACCGCGTCGATGCCGGTAGGCTTGCGGCCGCCATGGGTGAATATCTCCCATTTGCCTGGCGACACTTGTTTGGCGTCGATGGCGACAACAACGCACTGGGCGCCGAATTTCTGCGCCGCCTGACGCACGAAGTCACGATTGGCGACTGCCGCTGAATTGATCGACACCTTGTCGGCACCCGCAAGCAGCAGTTTGCGGATGTCATCCAGCGTTCTCACGCCGCCGCCTACAGTGAGCGGCATGAAGCAGGCTTCTGCCGTGCGCTGCACCACGTCAAAGATGATTCCGCGGTTCTCGTGGGTGGCTGTAATGTCGAGAAAGCAGAGTTCGTCGGCTCCCGCTGCGTCATAGGCCTTGGCGATCTCGACGGGGTCGCCTGCATCGCGCAGGTCGACGAAGTTGACACCCTTGACGACGCGGCCGTCCTTCACGTCGAGGCAGGGAATGAGCCGGGCCTTGAGCATCAGCTGGTTCTCCGCATGAGGCGAAGTGCTTCGGCAACGTCGATCCGGCCATCGTATAGCGCCCGCCCGGAAATCGCACCTTCCAGGATTTGGCAGTCAGGCTGCACCAGACGGTGAAAGTCAGCCATCGAGGCAAGTCCGCCGCTGGCAATAACCGGGATCGCTACTGACCGTGCAAGCTCAAGTGTCGAGTCAATATTAAGACCCTTTAAAAGACCGTCCCGATCAATATCAGTGAAAATGATGGTAGCGACGCCGGCATCAGAAAACCGCCTTGCGAGATCGACTGCGGTCAGATCGGACGTTTCCGCCCACCCCTCCACGGCGACCCGGCCACCCTTTGCATCGATGCCGACGGCGATGCGGCCTGGAAACAACCGGCAGGCCTCGCGCACCAGAGCGGGGTCGCGCAGCGCCGCGGTGCCCAGAATGACCCGGCGAATGCCACTGGCGAGCCATGCTTCGATTTGGCCAAGAGTGCGAATGCCGCCGCCGAGCTGCACGGGCAGGTTGACAGAGCCGAGAATGGCCCTCACCGCAGCAGCGTTCACCGGTTTGCCCTCGAAGGCTCCGTTCAGATCCACAAGATGCAGCCATTCGAAGCCTTGAGCCTCGAAGCTTCGGGCCTGCGCGGCGGGATCGTCATTGAAGACGGTGGCTTGTGCCATGTCACCCAGCTTCAGCCGCACACACTGGCCGTCCTTCAGGTCGATGGCAGGAAACAGGATCATGGGCGCCACTTCAGAAAATTGGCGAGAAGGGTCAACCCCAGCATCTGGCTCTTCTCAGGGTGGAACTGGGTGCCAGCAATATTGTCATGACCGACCACTGCCGTAACGGTTTGGCCGTGCTCGGTCGTGGCGATCACATCGGACGTGCGCTCCGCGTCGAGGTGATAGGAATGGACGAAGTAGGCATGAAGGCCAGTTTCGCCCAATGGAAGGTCATCGAGCAGGGGATGGGTCCGTCTGAGGTCCAGCGTATTCCAGCCCATGTGCGGAATCTTGAAGGACGGATCGCGTGGTGTGATCGGCTTCACATCACCTGCGATCCAGCCAAAGCCTTCGGACACATCATGCTCGAGCCCGCGGGACGCCATCAACTGCATGCCGACGCAAATGCCAAGGAAGGGCTTGCCCTTGACGATCACCTCGTCCTGAAGCGTCTGCCACAGGCCCGGCACGGCCATGAGCCCGTTTCTGCAATCCCTGAAGGCACCAACACCGGGTAGCACGAGCCGTTCCGCCCGACGCAGCACATCGGGATCCGAGGTGACATCGATGACGGTCTTGAGACCACTATCGAGCGCGGCGCGTTCAAAGGCCTTGGCTGCCGAATGAAGATTTCCGGACCCATAATCAATGATGGCGAGGCTCACGGCAGGGCCTCAAACATTGCCGAAAATGCCGAGCGTATCGTCATGCGCAGCGCGCAGTTGGGAAGTGGCAACTTTGGTTGCAACGGGCGCACGACCTGCGAAGTAGACGAGTTCTGCGGCTTCGCTGTTGCTGGCCTGGATCAGTCCGGTACGGCGGAAGCCCACCCGCTCAAGCGACTTCACCTGCAGGCTCCGTGCTTCGAAACCGAAAACCAGCGCGATGCCGAAGTTCAACAAGGCAGCCAGGCCCGAGCCGAGCAATTCAAGATTGGTGGCAACCGTCAGTGCCGAGGACAGAGCAAACAGTAACGCGGCGACGACCCACATGCGGTGCCAAAGCGCCCAAAGACCATTTAAAATCAGTGCACTCCAGGAGAAGCCCTCGGGCACGAAAGCCACTCGCTCCGCCTTGCCGTCAGGTGACTCAAGAACCGTGAAGAGTTTCATCAGCCTGCCAGCGTTCCCTTGGTCGAAGGAATCCTGTCCTTCTGACGTGGATCAACTTCGATCGCTTCACGCAGCGCACGCGCGAGTGCCTTGAAGCATGATTCCGCGATGTGATGATTGTTGTCGGCATAGAGCGTCTCGACATGCAGCGTGATGCCAGCGTTCATCGCGAAGGCCTGGAACCATTCGCGCACAAGCTCTGTGTCGAAGTCGCCGATCTTGGGGGCGGTGAAATTCACCTTCCAGACAAGGAAGGGACGGCCCGACACATCAATGGCGGCACGCGTCAGCGTCCCGTCCATCGGGAGGTGCAGGCTAGCGTAGCGGCGTATGCCCTTGCGGTCACCCAACGCCTTGGCCACAGCCTGGCCGATGGCGATCCCGGAATCCTCCGCCGTGTGGTGGAAGTCGATGTGCAGGTCACCATCAGCCTTCAGTGTCAGGTCTATCAGGGAATGACGCGACAGCTGTTCCAGCATGTGATCGAGGAAACCCACCCCTGTCTTGACGTCATAGGCACCGGTGCCATCGAGATCGACAACAGCGGAAATGCGGGTTTCGGTGGTCTTGCGGTCGATGGAGGCCATGCGCATCTGAGGGAAACGTCCAGCTGGATGATTGATGGGGCTCTTAGCAGATGCACCAGGAATTGGCCAAGGGGCTGCCTTTTCTTTGGGCTTCGGGCAGCCTACATGAGGCGGCAGGACTTCTGAAGGAGCCTCCCATGGCAGAGCCCATCATTTGGCACGGCACAACCATCCTCTCCGTCAGGAAGGGTGACAGGGTCGTCATCGCCGGCGACGGCCAGGTGAGCCTCGGCCAGACGGTGATCAAGGGAAATGCCCGCAAGGTGCGGCCTCTGGGCACCGGACAGGTGATTGGCGGCTTCGCAGGCGCGACCGCGGATGCCATGACACTGTTCGAAAGGCTCGAGTCGAAACTAGAACAATACCCCAGCCAGCTGACGCGTGCCTGCGTGGAGATGGCCAAGGACTGGCGTACCGACCGCTACCTGCGTCGGTTGGAGGCCATGATGATCGTCGCCGACAAGTCGGTGACCCTTGTCCTGACAGGCACGGGCGATGTTCTGGAGCCCGAGAACGGCATCATCGCCATCGGCTCAGGAGGCAACTATGCCCTGGCGGCTGCCCGCGCCCTTGCCGACAGCGACCTCGACGCCGAGACGATCGCCCGCAAGGCCATGGCAATTGCCGCGGAGATTTGCGTCTACACCAACCACAACCTGACGGTTGAAACCTTGGCTACCGCCTGACTGGAACACGATTGATGACTGACTTTTCACCGCGAGAGATCGTTTCTGAACTTGATCGACATATCGTCGGCCAGACCGACGCCAAACGCGCCGTGGCTATTGCTCTGCGCAACCGGTGGCGGCGAAAGCAGCTCGAAAATCCGCTGCGTGATGAGGTGATGCCGAAGAACATTCTCATGATTGGTCCAACCGGCGTGGGCAAGACAGAGATTGCTCGCAGGCTCGCCAGATTGGCAAATGCACCCTTCCTCAAGGTCGAGGCGACGAAATTCACCGAGGTGGGCTACGTCGGACGCGATGTCGATCAGATCGTACGGGACTTGCTTGAGTCCGGCATCGCCATGACGCGGGCAACGCGGCGCAAGGATGTGGAAGCACAGGCACAACTCAATGCCGAGCGCCGCGTGATCGAGGCGCTTGTTGGCGCCAATGCGTCTGAAACGACGCGCGAAGCTTTCCGTCGCAAGCTGCGCACGGGTGAACTGGACGACAAGGAGATCGAGGTCCAGGTCGCTGACACCGGAGCGGCAAGCTTCGAAATTCCGGGCATGCCCGGTTCAGCCAGTGTCGTGAATCTCTCCGACATGTTGGGCAAGGCCTTCGGCAGCCGGACCAAAGCACGGCGCATGAGCGTAAAGGCAAGCCATGAGGTGCTGCTTGCAGAGGAGGCCGACAAGCTTCTGGATCAGGATCAGATCGTGCAGGAAGCAATCGCGGCAGTCGAGCAGAACGGCATCGTCTTCCTCGACGAGATAGACAAGATATGCGCACGTTCCGAACGCCAGGGCGCGGATGTAAGCCGTGAGGGCGTGCAACGCGACCTGCTGCCACTGATCGAGGGCACCACTGTTTCGACCAAGCATGGACCAGTGAAGACGGACCATATCCTGTTCATCGCGTCGGGGGCGTTTCACATCGTAAAACCGTCAGACCTGTTGCCCGAACTTCAGGGTCGCCTACCCATTCGGGTGGAACTGAAAGCCCTCGACCGCATGGACCTCGAGCGCATCCTGACAGAACCCGAGGCGAGCCTGATCAAGCAATATCGTGCCTTGCTGAAGACGGAAGGCGTGACGCTCGACTTCACTGATGATGGTATTGGCGCCATTGCCCAGATTGCAGCTGACACGAATGGGGCGATCGAGAATATCGGGGCACGGCGCTTGCAGACGGTCATGGAACGGCTGCTCGATGAGGTGAGCTATGGTGCGCCTGATCGTTCTGGAGAGACGGTGGTCATCGACAGTACCTATGTCGAGGCCCATGTAGGCTCATTGGCAAGAAATGCCGACCTCTCGAAGTTCATCCTCTAGGCTTCTGACGCTTGCGGCTGAGTATGACCAGCAACTCGTCTAGCGTTGCCGCATCGAGTTTTCCGATCTCGTCACCCAGTCGGTTGGCCAGTTCGGTGGCCTTGGGATTGAGGCCTGATGTGTCGATGCTGATGCGCGGATGCGAGATGCGCGCAAGCCGTACGACCTCATCTGCCTCGTCCCAGATGATGTTGAAATAAGCGAGGATGCGCTGGATCAGATGCCATCCAGGCCGCCCGCGCTTGCCGTGTTCAAGCGCCGAGAGATAGGCTGAGGAAACGCCCAGAGACTCCGCCATTTGCTTCAGCGTGATGCCGCGCTCGGCGCGCAGCTTGCGCATCCTGTCACCGAAGGGCGTCATCGGTCCTCGCGGATGCGGCGCACACGAACATAATAGGCGCCGCCCCCACCGTGCTTCGGATGGGCAGGCTGGAAGCCCGCGACGAGGCTTCGGAATTCCGATTCATGGAACCACTCGGTCACCAGTCTGCGGAGACGCCCCGCACGCTCGGGTGCGTGAAAATGATCAGCGCCGTGCAGCGTGTGGCGTGAGTAGGGCGAGTCGCCCTTTCCGGTGATGACCAGCACATTGCGTGCGCCCATTGCCTGCACATCACGCAGGAAGCCCAGAAGATTGATGCGCGCCATTTCAATGCCCGTACCATGGAGGTCAAAGCGGCGCTCGATCTGTACCTGGCCACGGGTAAGACGTTGCGTTGTGCGGCGGTCAAGACCAGTGATTTGCGGAGGTGACTTGTGGAGGTGGGAGGGAACATGCACATGCGGTGCAGAGGGCAGGTTCACCAACTTCCTTGTTGGAAGCTTCATCGCCGTCGGCTTGGGGGTAGCTGCACGCGAGCGGGCACGCAGGGGCTTGATGGTTTTTGTGGCTTCGAGCCAGAGTTCGTAATCAGGTGGTTTGCGGCTCATCCGGGAACGCCCAGCTCTTCCGCCACATCGAGGGGAAGCAAGACCATCATTCGTCCGGCGCTTTTCATCGGACCTGCGATTTGCGCAGCAGCGTCACCAAAGCCCCAATAGACATCTCCGCGCGCCATGCCCTTGATGGCGCTGCCGGTATCCTGCGCGATAAGAAGTTGCCGGAAGGGAGCCATGGTACTCTCTGCCCCCAGGGGTGCCTCCGTGTCCAGCCAAACCGGTGTTCCGAACATCCACAACGCCCGGTCGACGGCAAGGCTGCGCCGTGGGGTAAGCTGAACATGCTGGGCGCCCAGTGCTCCGAGTTGGGAGTTTTCCAGATCGGCCTCGCGGAAGAACACAAAGGATTTGTTCTCCCACATCAGTTGTCGCGCTTGCTTGGGGTTCATCGCCATCCAGGCACGAATTGCCTGCATGGACATGCCATCTGCTGGCAGCACGCCGCGCTGTACAAGCAGGCCGCCGATGCCGGTATAGGCATGACCCGATTTCGCTGCGTAGGAGAGCCGCAGTGTTCCGCCATCAGCCAGGCGCACGCGGCCGGAGCCCTGAACCTGGATGAAGAATGCATCGGCCCAATCCCTGAGCCAGACGATCTCGAGACCCTGCCCCTGCAAGGCACCCTCTTCAATTTCGCGTCGGGTGAGATAGAGTTCGGGCTTGCCATCCAGGCGCCGACCATGGGAGAGACCCGTGTCAGCTGCCTCTCCTTCGCGAAAAGTCACGAGGTCAGGCGGGCGGCGATAAATGGGCACGTGAAATTCGGTGCTGCGCTTTCGGCTGCCAAACACCTCAGGTTCATAATAACCCGTGAACAGGCCTTCCGGCCGTTCCAGGTCATGGACTTGATAGGCACGAAACTTCCGTTCGAAAAACACACGCGGATCGCCTGCTTCAAATGCCGCAAGACAGGTGCTGCGCCAGGAGGATGGGCTTCCACCAAACTGTACCGGCCGATTGAAGCCTGTGCCCTGTTCCAGCATTTCGCGGCAGGAACGGCGAAAGGCATCGCGCGCGCCCTCGTGCCCATGGCCTTGCCAGTCATGGAGATCCGGGAACCTGACAAGAGAAAGTTGACCACTCATGCCGCAGACCTCGCGGTCAGGCCGGGGCCTCGGTGGCCACCAGCTTCCAGTTGGGATCGCGAGAGCCGACGTCACGCTCGAAGGTCCAGACGTCCGTTACCTGCCGGATTTCCTTGGGATCGCCGTCGATGATCTGCCCCGCTTTGTCATAGGTCGCGGAGATGAGCTCGCTGACGAACTCCATGGTGATGGATGCCTTGCGACCGTTGAGGCTCGCCTGCCGGATTACGGCCTTGTCGATGCCCACGAAGCGCGAGTCGACACGCTGCCCCTGGCTTACCCGCGTGTCGATAGCCCGAGAGAATCCATCAAGAACGTCCTTTGACAAAAGATTCTTGAGGGCCTGCTTGTCGCCCTTGGCATAGGCCTCGACGATCATTTCATAAGCGAGTTTGGCGCCGTCCACGAAGGAACGGGGCGTGAAGGTTGAATCATTCTCTGCCATCTGCCCGAGGGCTGTTGCCAAGGGCGATCCTTCTTCGGCAAAGCCCTTCCAAACTGGCGGTGGCGGTTCCCGGTCAGCATGGTCGTTGGCGGCAGCAACCGGCGCTTCAGGCAGTCGGGTAATGGGAGCACCGCCATCCTGCGTATCGGCGCGTTTCGATCCAAACAGATCGAACGGAGGCTTTTCTTGGCCCGTCCTCGTACCGAGCACAGAGCGAAGCCGCCAGAAAACCACGAGGGCCACGGCAAGCAGAAGAATGTTCAGTGGATCAAAACTCATTCCATCAACCAGTTGGAGGCTTCCAGGCTCAACTCGCCCGCGGAAACGAGACACCGCGTGCATTGATCCCTATATATAGCTCCGACCTCCACAGTCCAAGGCCAAAGGATAAAACCAGAGCACATCATGCGATCACTTCCGCTCCTGTTCATCGTCGCGGCAGCAGCCGAAATTATGTCCATCATCTGGGTGGGAAACCTGATCGGCGTGCTGCCGACCTTGCTGTTGATGTTGCTGGGCGGGATTGTGGGCGTGAAACTCATCAAATCGGCTGGATTGAGCGTTGCGGCTGCGCTTCGTGCACCCGTCCAGCCCTCCTCTCCCCTCACGAATCTGGGAGGGCAAGCCGCCGCTCAGAGCCTTTCAGGGATATTGTTCCTGCTCCCGGGCTTCTTCAGCGACCTGATGGGGCTCATGCTGTTCCTGCCGGTGGTCCGCAGCTGGCTTGGGTCCAAGTTCCGGGTCGATACCTACACAGCCACCCAGCCATCGAAAGACCACCGGTTCGGGCCTGTTATCGAGGCGGAAGCCGTCGAGATCACCGGAGAGATCGAGCCGCCGGACCGGTCGCTGAACTGAAAACCACAGTCTCTCCTGGCTTGCGGCTCCCGATTGCCCATGTTAGCGAGAGCCAAATCCAGCATGAGGCCCATGATGTCAAATACCCCGAAGTCGGACGTTGCGCCGGAAACCCTTGAAAACGGAGCCACAGCGGCCGGCGATCAGGGTGTGTCCAGCCAGGAGCAGCCTTCGCTCCGCATCCTTGGCCAGTATCTCAAGGACCTGAGCTTCGAGAATCCGAATGCGCCCCAGTCCCTCTCTCAGGAAGCGCAGCCGGAAATCAGCATTTCGGTCAACGTCAATGCCAGGCCGCTGGCGGCAAATGACTTCGAAGTTGAACTCCACCTCGATGCCAAGGCAACCTCACAGGACAAGGTGGCCTTCGCAGCTGAGCTCGTCTATGCGGGCACCTTCCGGCTCGAGAACTTCCCCCAGCAGCTTCTGCACCCGGCGATCCTGATCGAATGCCCGAGGCTGCTCTTCCCTTTCGCGCGCCAGATCCTGGCAGAAGCCACCCGGAATGGCGGATTCCCGCCGCTGATGCTCGATCCAATCGATTTCGCTGCCATGTACCAGCGCCGCATGCATCAGCAGACAGTGGGCCAGGCCTGAGCTAGTTCAGGCCCTGCCTCCACAAGGCGTGTTCGCCAAGCTGTGCCACAAAGTCAGCATGGGCAGCGCGCTCTGCCTCGGTCAGCCGTTGCGGAAGTGGACTGGGGCGCTGTCGCGCGATTTGGGCTGCAACCACCGTTGCAGCCTTTTTTGTAGCAGATGCCTCAAGAATGAGTGCGGTCTGCCGGCCACCGATCAGTTCAAGATAAACCTCGGCCAGCAATTCCGAGTCCAGCAATGCGCCATGCTTCGTCCGCTTGCTGTTGTCGATACCGTAGCGCCGACATAGTGCATCAAGGCTGTTGGAAGCGCCGGGATGCTTCTGCCGCGCAATGTGAAGCGTGTCGACAACGCGCTCAGGCGGAATCGCGGGGAGCCGCAAGAAGCCAAGCTCGGCATTGACGAACGCCATGTCAAAGCTGGCATTGTGGATGATCAGAACGTCCTCGCCGATAAACTCGAGGAAATCCTGGGCAATTGCGGCGAAGACTGGTTTGTCCTTCAGAAAGGCGCTGGAAAGGCCATGGACGGCCTCTGCCTCTTTCGGCATGTCGCGTTCAGGGTTGATATAGACGTGGAAGGTCTGCCCCGTGGGCAGATGGTTGAGAAGTTCGACGGCACCAATTTCCACAATGCGGTCGCCCGTTGCCGGATCGAGTCCCGTGGTTTCAGTATCGAGGATGATCTCTCTCACCATGTTCATGCCTTCACCCTCGCTCTGATATCAGCAATAACCTCGTCGACCCTGCGCGCTGTATCGCCAAGGCTCACCGATGTGTCTATCACGTAGTCGGCCCGGGCGCGCTTTTCTGCATCGGGCATTTGCCGTGACAAAATGAAGTCAAGCTTCTCGGGCGTCATGCCAGGCCGAGCAAGAGCACGCTCGCGTTGAAGCACCGCACCGGCAGATACAACAATCAGAACGTCCACGTCCTTGTCGCGGCTCGTTTCAAACAGCAGTGGAATGTCGAGAACGGCGATGTCCGAACGCATAGCTGCTTCCGCGAGAAAGGTCATTTGGCGTGACTTCACCAGCGGGTGCACCACAGACTCGATTCTCTTGAGCAGCCTAGGATCAGCCTGAACCGTAGTCGCGAGCTTGCGGCGATCGACGCTGCCTTTAACAATTGCATCCGGCGCCAGTGCACGCAAGGGTTCCACGGCCGCGCCACCCACCGCATAGAGTTCATGGACGGCGGCATCGCTATCGAACACAGGGATACCGCGAGCCGCAAACATCTTTGCGGTCTCGCTCTTGCCCATGGCAATTGAGCCCGTGAGCCCCGCTACGATCACGGGGAAAAATCCGGATCGATATCGCGCGCTATGAGGTCGTGAAGCTCTTCTGTCACCACTGGCGTAACACCGAACCATAGCGAGAAGCCACGCACAGCCTGGTGCAACAGCATACCGAGACCTTCGACCACAATATTGCCGCGCACGGCAGCTTGCTCGAGAAGCTTCGTGCGGAGGGGTGTGTAGACGATGTCGGTGACAATCGTATCTTGGGAGAGTTGCGATAGGTCGATATCGAGTTCCGGCTGACCGGTCATTCCAAGCGATGTCGTATTGACCAGAAGGCTACAGCTGGCGAGCCTGTCTGGGATTTCATGCCATTCAATCGGAACGACACGCAGACCAAAGCGATTGCGGAGCTGCTGGGCCTTCTCGCGTGTGCGGTTTGCCACCACCACCCCTTCGGCACCTTGCTCAAGTATTGCATTCACCACGGCAAGGGACGCACCACCTGCACCGAGAACCATCGCTCTGCTTCCGGCTAGCCTCAGGCTGGGCGCATGTTGCCTCAAGCTATTGATGAAGCCTTCACCATCGGTGTTGGTGCCGAGCACTTTGCCGTGGCGAAGATAGACTGTATTCACTGCACCCAACCGCTCCGTCGTTTCATCTGCGCGCTCTACAAGATTGAAGACCGCTTCCTTGTGCGGGATCGTGACATTGCAGCCGGCGAAGCCAGCGCCATCTAGTCCGCCAATGAATCCCGCAAGCGAAGTTGGTTCAACCGGGTGGCGTGAATAGCTTCCATCGATGCCATATTTCTTCAACCAGTAACCATGGATGAGAGGCGAGCGTGAATGGCTTATGGGCCAACCGATGACGCAAGCCTTGATCACGTGCCAATCTCCCCAAGATCTCGCAGCTTCTCGAGTAGTGGGACGAGCGGAAGGCCAAGGATCGTGAAGTGATCGCCAGCAATGGACTTGAAGAGGTGCACGCCGCGACCCTCTATCTTGTATCCTCCCACGGAGGTCGTACAGTCATCTCCGATCGCATTAATGTAGTTATCCAAGAACTCATCGCTGTAGCTGCGCATTGAAAGACGCGCCGTGTCGCAATGTGTCCACAAGGTCTCGCCGTTCCGTGCCAGAACGACCGCAGAGATCAATTCATGGGTGCGTTCGCGCAATTCGAGAAGCTGCTCACGGCAATCTGCTCTGTCACCGGGTTTGCCATAAATCCTGTCGCCCATCGCGAGCACCTGATCGGCGCCAATGACAAAAGCGCCGGCATGGCTCTGCGAAACTTTTATTGCCTTGGCTTCGGCCAGCTTCAGAGCTGTTTCGTTGGGCTTCCAACGTGTGTTTGCAGCGATGAGCGCCTTCTCATCCACGCCTGGTGATGACGCTGTAAAAACGAGGCCGGCATTGGAAAGCATGGCTTGGCGTGTGGCGCTGGTAGAGGCGAGAATGATCATGTCACTTGTCGATGCGCTTGTTGTCAGACAACATGTTGAGGATCGTGGCGGCGATCTCCTCCACCGAACGCCGGGTGACGTCAATCATTGGCCAATCATTGTTGGAACACAGAGTTTTCATCAGCATCAGTTCATCAGTTATCTGCCGCGGGTCGATGTAATCGGTTGACCGGCTCTCCTTCAAGGAGAGAAGTCGGTGACGCCTGATCTGCGCGATGCGTTCTGCGCTTGCGATCAATCCAACGATCAGTGGACCTTTCAGATCGCAAAGTTTGGCAGGCAACGCAATTCCGGGGACCACAGGAATATTCGCTGTGCGAACGCCGCGTTGGGCAAGATAGATGGAAGTTGGGGTTTTTGATGTGCGGCTCACGCCGAGGATGAGGACATCGGCTTTTTCAAGATCATCGATGGACTGACCGTCATCATGTGACATCGTGAAGTTGAGGGCGTCGATGCGGCGGAAATAATCGGAATTGAGTGCGTGCTGACCTGCGACCTGAGGGCGCGATGTGGCGTTGAGGTATTGTGAAAGAATGGAGATAATTGGGTCTAGGATCGACAGACAGGGAACGCCCATCGCCTCGCATTGCTCTTCGAGATGTCGGCGGATGTCTGGGTTGATCAAGGTGAAGAGTACAATGCCTGGCTGCTCTTCAATTTCACGCAATGCGCGATTGAGCTGTGACGGCGTACGAACTAGGGCATAGATGTGGGCGATCGGTCGGAAGTCGGAATATTGGGCAGCAGCAGCCTTTGCCACAGTGTTCAGCGTTTCGCCCGTGGCATCTGACACGAGGTGAAGATGGAAGTAACGCTGTGAGCTGGCTTGTGACATGGTGTGGATGAATTGTGGATGGGCTGGATATCTTTTGTGATGGCAGAAATTCTCTCCAGCCTGTCCCGGGCTTCATCCACAGACTGGCCGCATCGGAGGAAACGGCGGGGGTGTTGTGGACAAAGGTTTGGGCGGGGTTTTGAGAACGGCTGTCGTTAAGCTCCTTCTAGTGCATTAACGATCTGTTAACACGTCTTAATTTTGAGTTACCGGAGCCGTGGCGGGCCTCACGTTCAACGATGTACTTGACCTGTGGACGATCATTGGATTGGGTTGTATCCCGCTTCCCACGGCCCAAACAAAAGAGACAAGAAGAGTCAGAATGATAGAGACAGGGAAGGGTGCCGAGGCAACCCGTAGTGCATTACTTGATGTTCTGACCCGGTCGCCAGCCAAACGGCGGCCGATGTGGTTCATGCGGCAGGCTGGACGTTATCTTCCGGAGTACCGGTCGGTACGGGAGCAGGCCGGTTCTTTTCTGGATCTTTGCTACAATCCGGAGCTCGCTGCGGAGGTAACGGTGCAGCCATTGCGCCGTTATGATCTAGATGCGGCGATCCTCTTTGCAGACATTCTGGTGGTACCCCATGCCATGGGCCTCCCTCTCAAATTCGCTGAGGGAGAGGGGCCAGTGCTTGGTACCGTCCGTAGCATGGAGGATCTGGACCGGTTGAGGCCTGTGGTAGGAACCCTCGAGGTCACCCAGGTGTGCCGGACGGTTGCGCTGACCCGCGGTCGCCTGTCGGCTCATTTGGCATTGATCGGTTTTTGTGGGGCGCCTTGGACAGTCGCGAGCTACATGGTTGGCGGTGGCAGCTCAGATCGTGTTATGGCCAAGGTGGCAGCCTACCAGCGCCAGGAGTGGTTTTGTGCCCTCATTGATCGGTTGGTGAAGGAATCGATCGATTACTTGTCGGCTCAGGCCGATGCTGGAGCTCAGGCCGTACAGATTTTCGATTCCTGGGCGGGGGACCTCGTGGGAACCGAGCTTGAGGATTTTGTCATCAAGCCTCTGGCTGCGATCGTAGCCGGTGTGAAAGCCAGGCACCCAACCTTACCGGTGATTGTTTTCGCCAGAGGTGTGGGAATGGCACAGCGAAGGGTTGCAGCGATTGCCGGAGTCAATGCAATCGGGGTTGAGACGGAGTTCGCGTTGGCGGATTTGCCCGAGAATATCGTGGTGCAGGGAAACCTTGATCCTATTGCGCTGTTGGCGGGACAGGATGTGGTTGCGGCCGAAGTGCGTCGAATTTGCTCAAGTGTCGACCGTCAAAGGCATATTTTCAATCTTGGCCATGGTATCCGTCTGGGGACGGACCCAGCGGTTGTAGGTGCGGTTGTGGAGGCCGTTAGACGTTGCGATGGCTGATTTATATGGCTGGGTGAAGGTAGTTCATATTCTGGCTGTGATCTCGTGGTTGGCGGGGTTGTTCTACCTCCCGCGGCTTTTCGTCTATCATTCTGAAAATAAAGAAAAAACGCAAGTTACCGCAGTATTTCTGGTGATGGAGCGGAGGCTCCTGAAGGCAATCATGCGGCCTGCGGCTTTTGTTGCGGTCGTAACGGGTGCTGGCCTTATTCATCTGGGCGGTTGGGATCAGGGGATCCAGGTCTGGCTATGGCTCAAGCTTCTGCTGGTTTTTGGCATGTTGTGCTTTCATGGTCTGTTGGAGAGCCATGCCGCGCGTTTTCGGGATGGTCGTGAGACGAAGAGCGGCCGCTATTTTCGAATCATAAATGAAATTCCGACATTGTTGCTGATTGGCATCGTGACCTTGGTCATTATCAAGCCCTTCTGAGTTTGTTGTTGGCGCTGGGCGCCTGACCAGCTATATTGATCGTGCTACGCATCGCCGATGGCTTGATGCGCCCCGCCTCAACGTTCCCGCATCTGTGCCGGAACCCCCCATAGTGAAAAGATAATGACTGTTATTGCTGACTTGAAAGAGATCAAGCTTCAGGATCTCAAATTGAAGACGCCGGCCGAGCTCGTCTCGCTTGCGGAGGAACTGGAAGTTGAAAACGCGAGTGCACTTCGCAAGCAAGAGTTGCTATTCGCAATATTGAAAAACCTTGCGGCCCGCGACGTCGAGATCATCGGCGAGGGTGTTGTCGAGGTCCTGCAGGACGGTTTCGGATTCCTGCGCTCGCCTGATGCCAACTATCTGGCCGGCCCTGACGATATCTACATTAGCCCCAGCCAGATTCGGAAGTTTACGCTGCGTACGGGCGATACGGTTGAAGGCCAGATCCGCAGTCCCAAGGAAGGCGAGCGGTATTTCGCCTTGGTGAAGGTCAACCTGATCAATTTCGAAGATCCGGAAAAGACCCGCCATAAGGTTCATTTTGACAACCTGACCCCCTTGTATCCCGACGAACGCCTCGAAATGGAGACGGGTGACCCGACCAGGAAGGACTACTCGTCGCGTGTGATCGATATTGTGTCACCGCTCGGCAAGGGCCAGCGCGGTCTGATTGTTGCCCCGCCCCGCACCGGTAAGACCGTTCTGCTGCAGAACATCGCTCACTCAATCACTGCCAACCACCCGGAATGCTACCTCATCGTGCTGCTCATCGATGAGCGGCCTGAGGAAGTGACAGATATGCAGCGCTCAGTGAAGGGCGAGGTGATCAGCTCGACCTTCGATGAGCCTGCTTCTCGTCACGTTCAGGTTGCTGAAATGGTGATTGAGAAGGCCAAACGACTCGTCGAGCATGGCCGTGATGTGGTCATCCTGCTCGATTCCATCACCCGCCTTGGCCGTGCCTACAACACCGTGGTGCCATCCTCAGGCAAGGTGCTGACCGGTGGTGTGGACGCCAACGCACTTCAGCGACCCAAGCGCTTCTTTGGTGCGGCCCGCAACATCGAGGAAGGCGGCTCGCTTACCATTATCGCGACAGCCCTGATCGATACTGGCAGCCGCATGGACGAAGTCATCTTCGAAGAGTTCAAGGGCACCGGCAACTCGGAAATCATCCTGGACCGCAAGGTGGCTGACAAGCGCGTCTTCCCGGCGATCGATATCCTGCGCTCTGGCACCCGCAAGGAAGAGCTGCTGGTAAAGCCAGATCTTCTGAAGAAGACCTATGTACTCCGTCGTATCCTGAACCCAATGGGTACCGTGGACGCAATCGAGTTCCTGCTGGACAAACTGCGCCAGACCAAGGGCAACAGCGACTTCTTCGATTCTATGAACGCCTGATCAGGCCAACGGTCACCTCGTTCGATTCGAGGTCGAAATGACAGCTTCAGACACGATTTTCGCCTTGTCCTCCGGGGCCGCGCGCTCGGCGGTAGCGATCGTTCGTATTTCTGGGCCGGCCTCCGGCGACCTCCTTGCTAGAATTGCCGGCGGAGTCCCGGATCCGCGCCAGTTCGCAGTCAGGCCGATTTGTGACCCCCAATCGGGCGAGGTGTTGGACAAGGCGGTCGTGGCATGGCTGCCAGGGCCCCGGTCATTCACCGGTGAGGATTGTGCTGAACTTCACCTTCATGGCAGTCCGGCTGTTGTGCGGGCCGTGATCGTCGCCCTGACGTCCCATGCGGGTGTCAGGCCGGCTGAACCGGGCGAATTCACCCGGCGAGCTTTCTCGAACGGGAAGTTGGATCTCGTTGAAGTCGAAGGCCTGGCTGATCTCCTTGAGGCACATACGGCCAATCAGCGCCGCCAGGCCTTTCGTCAGATGTCGGGTGCAGCAAGCAGCGTCATTGAAACGTGGCGGCAACAGCTTGTTCTGATCCGCGCTGACATTGAGGCCGTCGTCGATTTCGCCGATGAGCCCGGCGTGGCAGAGGAGGCAGCCCCTGGAATCGACGCGCGTATCAGAGCGCTTCGCGATCAGCTAGCGCAAGCTGTCGAGCGATCGCGGATTGCCGAAGTCATACGCGACGGCGTGCGTGTTGTCCTGGCAGGCTTGCCAAATACTGGTAAATCCAGTCTTCTCAATACTTTGGCCAAACGAGACGCGGCGATCGTGTCAAGCAGTCCTGGTACCACCCGGGACACAATCGAGGTGTTCCTGGACCTTAACGGCATTCCCGTCATTCTCACAGATACAGCGGGCCTGCGGGAAAAGGTGTCCGACGCCGTCGAAGAGGAGGGGATTCGCCGTTCTCTCCGACACATTTCGCAGGCTGATATTGTCGTCTGGATACAGTCTGCTGACGTGGTAGGGAGTGACACAACTGATGGGATCACGCCTGACATCACCGTTCAGAACAAGTGCGATCTGGACTCGGGACTCCTCCGAAACGAAGATTCTATCGCGGAATTGAGGATTTCCACCCGTACTGGTGAGGGCGTTCCCACATTTATTGAGCGATTATCAGAGCTTATGGGTCAACACCATGGTGCTGCGGAGCCTTCGCTTCTGGTTTCAGAGAGACAAATGGTTTGCGCGAGAGATTCGATTCGGTTCCTCAACGATGCACTAAACCTCTCTGTAAGCCATTTGGAGCTCAAGGCCGAGGAGATCCGGCGGGCCTCGTACGAGATTGGGCGGCTGACGGGTAAGGTGGATGTCGAAGAGTGGCTGGGTGCCATTTTCAGCCGCTTCTGTATTGGAAAGTAGCGTGTTTCACGTGAAACGCTGACGTGTTTTGACGTCTTCACTCACTTGCCCTAGAGAAGCGCCATGAGCGGCCATTTCGATGTGATTGTGATTGGTGGCGGACACGCGGGAACCGAGGCGGCCGCTGCCGCGGCACGCCTGGGTGCACGTACCGCCTTGCTGACACACAGGCTTGATACGATTGGCGAAATGTCCTGCAACCCGGCAATCGGCGGGCTTGGCAAGGGCCACCTTGTCCGTGAAATTGATGCTCTCGACGGCCTCATGGGACGCGTGGCGGACAAGGCTGGAATTCAATTCCGTCTCCTAAACCGGTCGAAAGGACCCGCAGTTCGGGGCCCTCGGGCCCAAGCCGACAGGAAACTCTATCGCGAAGCCATGCAGGCCGCGATTGGAGCCCAACCGAACCTGACGGTCATTGAAGGCGCCGCCCATGGATTTCGAATCGACGATGAACGAATTACCGGTGTCTTGTGTGACGATGGCCGTTTTTTGGGCTGTTCAGCCGCTGTCCTGACGACCGGAACCTTTCTCAACGGCTTGATCCATATCGGAGAAAGGCGAATTCCAGCTGGTCGCCATGGAGAACCGCCGAGCCACGGATTTTCAGAGCAGCTCACGGCTGCTGGCTTCGCCTTAGGCCGACTGAAGACGGGCACACCAGCCCGACTTGATGGCAGGACCATCGCCTGGGCTCGACTTGAGGAACAGAAGGGCGACAATGAGCCGGTCCCCTTCTCCTTCCTGACGACGCGTATCGAAACCCCACAGGTTTCCTGCTTCATAACCTCGACGACTGAGGAAGGCCACCGGCTGATCCGTGAAAACATGCATCGGTCACCGCTGTATTCAGGTCAGATTGAAGGTGTAGGCCCACGCTATTGTCCGTCAATCGAAGACAAGGTCCAGCGCTTCCGGGACAAGGGAAGCCACCAGGTTTTCTTGGAGCCGGAGGGACTGGACGATGACACTGTCTATCCGAATGGAATTTCCACCTCGCTTCCCGAGGATGTTCAGCAAGCCTTCATCCAGAGCATGCCTGGTCTGGAAAACGTCGTCATAAAGCGGTGGGGATATGCCATTGAATATGACTACATAGACCCAAGAGAACTGACTTCCGCCCTGGAGACCAAGCGCCTTTCAGGCCTATTTCTAGCTGGCCAGATCAATGGCACAACGGGATATGAAGAGGCAGCCGCTCAAGGCCTTGTCGCTGGTGCCAATGCAGCCCGGAAAGCTGGCGGGTTGCCGCCACTGACGTTGGACCGCTCTGCAGCTTATATCGGTGTGATGATTGACGATCTGGTCACGCGCGGTGTGGCCGAGCCATACCGCATGTTCACCTCCCGTGCTGAATATCGCCTTTCGCTGCGGGCTGATAACGCCGACCTGAGACTGACGCCTCTTGGCATCGAGTCAGGCCTCGTCGGTCCTGAGCGTCAGGTGGAGTTCCGCCGCCGTGAAGACTCTATTCGCAAGGGTTTGGAACTTGTAATGGCCCTTACACTCACGTCCGGTGAGGCCACCCGAAAGGGCCTCAAGGTCAATCAGGACGGGATGCGCCGCTCAGCAATTGACCTGCTCGCCATGCCAGATATCGGCTGGGGTGGGGTAACGACCCTCTGGCCACAGCTTAATGAGCTGCGACCGGATGTTGTTGAAGCGCTCGAGTCAGAAGCGCTCTATGCAGGGTATCTACAGCGCCAGGAGGCGGATATCGCGGCCCTTCGGCGGGAGGAGCACTTGGCCCTACCGGAAGGCCTCGACTATGCCTCGATGCCCAGCCTTTCTGCTGAACTGCGCCAGAAGCTGATAAAAGTAAGGCCCGTCACGCTGGGACAGGCATCCCGGATCGATGGCATGACCCCGGCTGCTCTGGCAGTGATCCTCGGCCACGTGAAACGTCGAGACCGGCAGAGTGCGGCATGACCACGGCCGAGGCTGATGCAGTTTTCGACCGCTTTGATGTTTCACGTGAGTCACGGCAGAAGATCGACACTTACGTGACGCTTTTGCTCTCCTGGCAACAGCGGATCAATCTCATTGGCCCAGCTACAGCAACAAACGTCTGGCAGCGGCATATCTGCGACTCCCTGCAGCTTTTGCCTCTCCTGCCACCGAATACAAGCAAGATTGCCGAGTTGGGTTCCGGCGCCGGAATTCCTGGGCTGGTCCTTGCCATGGCGGCAGGGCTGGAAGCCCATCTCTATGAAAGCAACGGAAAGAAGGCCGCCTTTCTTCGTGAGGCAGCCCGGCAGACGGGCACCAAGGCCGTCGTTCATAACATCCGGCTCGAATCTCTCAGGGAAGAACCCAGCCTCCCCAAGGTCCAATGCGTCGTGGCGCGAGCCCTCGCACCGCTGCCTCTGTTGCTCGATTATGCTGCTCCGTTCCTGTCCCGGGGGGCCGTCGGTCTCTTTCACAAGGGACAAGATGTAGACACTGAATTGACCGAAGCCACAAAATACTGGAGAATAGAGGTCTTGAAGCATGCGAGCCAATGCGACTCGCGCGGCGTCATTCTCGAAATCCGTGAGGCCTCCCGTGTCTGATCCAATCCCCGGCGGTTTACCTGCTCCGGCACCGCGCATTCTTGCGGTTGCCAATCAGAAGGGCGGCGTGGGCAAGACCACGACGGCCATCAACCTTGGCACTGCACTCGCCGCAGTGGGCGAACGGGTGCTGATCGTCGATCTTGATCCACAAGGCAATGCCAGCACGGGTCTCGGCGTACACCGCCGTGGAGGCCAGAAATCGACCTATCATGTTCTCATGGGCGAAGCTTCACTGCGCAACGTGATCGTTGATTCCGGCATTCCACGACTTCACTGCGCGCCCTCCACCATGGACTTGCTGGGGGCTGAACTCGAACTCGCGAATATCGACCGCAAGACCTACCGACTGGCCGACGCAATTGCGCAGCTTTGTCGCGAGAACGACCCTGAGCGAAGCTACACCTATGTGCTGGTCGACTGTCCGCCATCACTCAACCTGCTGACAATCAATTCGCTCTCGGCGGCGGACGCGATCCTTGTGCCGTTGCAGTGCGAATTCTTCGCACTTGAGGGCCTCAGTCAGTTGATCAAGACAGTCGAGCGGGTGAAGACCAACCTCAATCCGCGCCTCACCATACAGGGCGTCGTGCTGACCATGTTCGACCGCCGCAATAACCTTTCCGAACAGGTTGCGGAAGACGTGCGCAGCGTGCTGGGTGACAAGGTCTACCAGACGGTCATACCGCGCAACGTGCGCATCTCCGAAGCGCCGTCCCATGGCAAGCCAGTGCTGCTCTACGACAACGCCTGTGTTGGCTCACAGGCCTATATTCGCCTGGCGTCAGAGATCATCCGCCGAGAGCGCGAGCTGCGCGCCGCCTAGATTCGATTCCGTAACGACCCGAGACCTTAGAGAGTAGGACGAAACATGGATATGGGCAGCCCCCCAAAAAAGCGGCTTGGACGCGGATTGGCCGCTCTGATTGGCGAGGACACGAGCGAAGAGTCCGTTGTGCAAGACGTGCGCTCGCTCCGCCACCTGCCGATCGACCTGCTGAAGGCCAGCCCCAACAATCCACGCAAGAGCTTTGCCGAAGCTGATCTTGAAGATCTCTCGAAATCAATTCGGGAGAAGGGCCTGCTCCAACCCATCGTGGCACGGCCCGTCGCCAACGGCGAGTATGAGATCGTGGCTGGCGAACGCCGCTGGCGTGCTGCGCAGCGTGCTGGCGTGCATGACGTTCCAGTACTCATCCGCGATCTCACCGATGGCGAGGCGCTGGAAATTGCCCTGATTGAGAATATCCAGCGGTCCGATCTAAATCCGCTCGAGGAATCGCGCGCCTACAGCATGCTGCTTGAGCAGTTCAGCTACACCCAGCAGCAGCTGGCTGACTCGATCGGCAAGAGCCGCAGCCACATCGCAAATACGCTGCGCCTGATGAACCTTCCGGAGGCTGTGCGTGCCGAGATTGAGCAGGGGCGGCTGACAGCTGGGCACGCCCGTGCACTCGTCGCAACCGATTCGCCTGCGGAACTTGCTGCCAAGATCATCAAGCTCGGACTGTCGGTTCGCGAGGCAGAGAACCTGGCACGCGAAGCGTCGTCGGCAAAGAAACCGAAAGCAAGGCTTGAGAAAGATGCCGATACGCGTGCGCTCGAAAAGCTGGTGTCGGAGGCAATTGGCCTCAAGCTCGAGATCACGCACAAGGGTGATGGCAGCGGCACAATGTTGATCACCTACAAGACGCTGGACCAGCTCGAAGACGTGTGTCGCCGCCTTCAGAAATAGCGTCTAGTGGCGGAAGTGCCTGATGCCGGTGAACACCATGGCCAGGCCCTTCTCGTCTGCAGCGCGGATCACATCCTCGTCCTTCATCGAACCACCGGGCTGGATCACGGCTGTGGCACCTGCCTCGGCTGCCTGAAGCAGACCGTCCGGGAAGGGGAAGAAGGCATCCGAGGCGACGACGGAGCCGCGGATCGAAGGTTTGTCCAGGCCGGCCACCCGTGAGATATCCTCGTTTTTGCGCGCTGCGATGCGTCCAGAGTCAACACGCGACATCTGGCCTGCACCGATGCCGACCGTTGCACCGTTCTTCGCATAGACGATGGCATTGGACTTGACGTGCTTGGCAACACGGAAGGCAAAGCGCAAATCGGCCAGCTCGGAGGTCGTTGGCTGGCGTTTCGTCACCACCCTCAGGTCCATCGCATCAACCGACATGGTGTCGCGCGTTTGCACAAGCAACCCGCCGCCGACCGACTTTACGGCCAGTCCAGGACCCGAGATGGGCTTGCCGTCGAGGAGAAGGAGGCGTAGGTTTTTTTTCCTTGACACGATCTCCATTGCCGTTTCATCCGCATACGGAGCAATGATCACCTCCGTGAACAGTTCAGTGATCTCTGTCGCGGTAGCAGCGTCAAGTGGTTGACTGAGTGCGATGATACCACCGAACGCGCTAACTGGATCACACGCCAACGCCTTCCTATATGCGTCAACCGAATTTGCACCAACAGCTACCCCACAAGGATTTGCATGCTTGACGATAACGCAGGCTGCATGCTCACTTCCTGTAAACTCCGCGAGGCATTCAAGCGCGGCATCAGTATCGTTGATGTTGTTGTAGGAAAGATCCTTGCCCTGTAACTGGCGTGCGACGGCGATGCCGAAACCCATTCCCGGCGACGCATAGAAAGCGGCCTGCTGGTGCGGGTTTTCGCCATAACGAAGCGCCTGCAGCTTGCTGCCACCTGTTGCAAAATAGCTGCCGAAGGGTTCACCAGACTGGCTCGCGAACCATTGGCTGATTGCAGAATCATAGCTCGCCGTGCGGGCAAAGGCTTTGGCGGCCAGCGCTCGCCGTGTCTCGAGTTTCGTTGCGTTTCCGCTGGAGGCAAGCTCGTCAATGACTGTGTCATAGTCCACGGGATCGACAATCACCGTCACGTCGTCGTGGTTCTTGGCTGCAGCGCGAATCATCGCCGGACCACCGACATCTATGTTTTCAACAGTGTCATGCCACGAGGCACCACGCGCAACCGTTGCCTCGAAAGGATAGAGATTGACCACGAGAAGCCCTATGGGCCTGATGCCGTATGTGGTCATGGCCGTCTGGTGTTCAGCATTGGCACGCACGCCAAGGAGCCCACCGTGGATGGCAGGATGGAGCGTCTTCACACGGCCATCCATGATCTCCGGAAAACCGGTGACACTCGATACCTCGACGACAGGAAGCCCAGCGTCTACCAGCGCCTTGGCCGTGCCACCGGTCGAGATCAGTTCAATGCCAAGCGACACCAGCTTCGTCGCGAAAGGAATGAGGCCGGTCTTGTCGGAAACGGAAAGCAGCGCGCGGCGCACGGGTTCGGTCATCGGTGCCTCGAAGCAATGGAATTGCCGATCGCATAGCACTTTCGTGCATCAGCACAAACTCAGGCGCGGCGGCGCATTGCAACTGCGTAAAACCCATCCATACCCGGTGAGATGCCATAGCTCATCGAGGGCAACGTCCGCACCCAACCCTCAGGTCTCGCCGCACCCTCAGGTATCCAGTCGCCGCTCGCCGGCACGATCTCGAAGGCCGGGTTGTCAGCCAGGAACCCGCGGATCCGTGTCTCCCCCTCTTCTGGCTCCAGCGAACAGGTGCAATAGACCAACATTCCGCCCGGCCTTACCAGATCGGCGACCTTTCGCAGCATCCGGCGCTGCAAACCGGCCAATTCCCTGATCTGTTGTTCGTCCTTCAGATAGGGAAGTTCTGGATGGCGCCTGATGGTACCGGTGGCGGAGCAGGGTGCATCCAGGAGAACCGCGTCCCACTGGCCCGAGAATTCGGGGCTAAGGACATCCTGCGCTAAGATCTTTGCCGTGAGGCCCGTCCGACCGAGGTTCTCCTCCAACCGGCGCAGGCGCGCTTCAGAAACGTCCACCGCCGTGACTTCGGCACCCATGGCCGCCAGTTGCAGCGTCTTGCCACCGGGCGCGGCACAGAGATCCAGCACCGACTTTCCCCGGACATCGCCAAGCAGACGTGCGGGAATTGTCGCAGCGGCATCCTGAACCCACCAAGCGCCCCCGGCATAACCAGGCAACTCAGGAACCGGAGCGTGACCTGGGAGCAGGCGCAGTTGCCCATTCGGAAGAAGCTCCCCTCCCATTGAATCAGCCCAGGCTGCCGTGTCTGCCTTGAAGCTGAGGTCCAAGCCCGGTCGCTCACCATGGGCGCGTGCGATGGACCGGGCGCCGTCCTCACCGTAGTTCTTCACCCAGCGTTCCCACAGCCAATTGGGCGTATTAAGGCGTGGCGCATCGAGCCCGTCCTTCAGTTCCATGCCGCTAGCTGCCACCTTGCGCAACACTGCGTTGATGAGGCCCGAGAAATGCAATGCGTTGCGATCCGCCTTTGCGCTGCGCACCGCAAGGTCGATCACGGCATGCGGCGCCATGCCGAGGAACAGGAGTTGTGCCACGCCCAGAACCAGGATTTCCCGAGCTGACCCGGACTTGCGTGGCAGCGGTCGATCCACGAGTTTTGCGAGGATGGCATCGATCTCACCTCCATGTCGGAAAGCGGTGAGCAGAAGCGTCGCCACAAAAGCACGATCGCGAGGCTCCAGCGCCTGCGCATCGCTGTTCCTGGAAATTGCTTCTTCAGCCGTCAGCTTGCGTTCGATGCAGGAGCGAAGGAGAATGGGAGCAAGGAGACGAACTTCCAGCCCCTGAGCTGCAAGAGACGTCATCCCCACGGACCTGCCGTGTGGTTGGGTGGTGTGTCCCACGGTTCGGTTTGCTGTTGAGGCACTGACCCCAACTCACCGGCTATCCTCTGCAATTCGGCAATGCGCTTGCCGGGGTCCGGATGAGTGGAAAACAGATTGTCCATACGCATGCCGGACAGCGGATTGATGATGAACATGTGCGCCGTGGCAGGATTGGCTTCCGCCGCGGGGTTCACGATCTGATGCGCGGCATTGGAAATCTTGCCCAGCGCAGACGCGAGAGCCAGCGGTTGCCCTGAGATTTCAGCACCGCCACGGTCTGCACCGTACTCGCGCGTGCGGCTGATCGCCATCTGCACAAGCATGGCGGCGAGAGGCATCACCACCAGTGCTGCGATGGTGCCGATCAGTCCAAGCGGATTGTTACGATCTCGACCCCCACCAAACATCATGCCGAATCTGGCGTAGGTCGCCAGCATGGAGATGGCTCCGGCGATCGTCGCCGTCATCGTCATCACCAGCGTGTCACGGTGGCGGATATGGGCAAGTTCGTGCGCCATCACGCCGGCAATCTCGTCTCGGTCGAGGATGCGCAGCAAACCCGTCGTTGCAGCAACGGCGGCATTTTCCGGGTTGCGCCCCGTGGCGAAGGCGTTGGGCTGCGGATTGTCCATGATGTAGACCTTGGGCATCGGCAATCCAGCCCGTTGGGCAAGCTCTTCGACAAGACCGTAGAACTCCGGCGCAGTCTGCCGGTCCACCTGCCGGGCACCGTGCATGCGCAACACCATTTTGTCAGCGTTCCAATAGGCCAAGATGTTCATGCCTGCCGCCATCAGGAAGGCAATGAACATGCCTTGTTGGCCGCCGAGCAAATAGCCCGCCGCCAGGAAAAGGCCCATCAGGGCCGCCATCAGCAAACCGGTGCGCATGGTGTTCACGCCGCCAACTCCTCCTTGCCAAGTGCCTTGGCCAATCTCCATATGAGGGGAATGAACACGGATCACAAGACCATGACCGAGAAGCAGCTTTCCCCCGAAGCAAAGCGGGCGCTGGCCGAGGCCACTGAACGCCGCAAGGCAACTCCTGAAGCACAATTGCCAAAGGAAGTGAACGGTCGCGACGGACCCGAACCCACCCGCTTCGGCGACTGGGAAAAAAAGGGCATCGCGTCCGACTTCTGATCAGCTGAAACCCAGCCTTTCGAGGATGGTGTCAGCAGTCACACCCCCGGCTCGAAGTTGGCGGAGAGACGTGCTGGCGATGCTCTTCGACAGCTTACGCCCTTCGGCATCGCAGATCAGATCATGATGAAAATAGTCAGGTGTCGGCAAGCCAAGAAGTTGCTGCAGCAGCTTGTGAAGTGGGGTTGCCGGTTCAATGTCCTTGCCACGCACGACGTGGGTTATGCCCTGCAGCGCGTCGTCAGTTACAACGGCGATGTGATAGCTCGAGCCGACATGCCGTTTGGCGATCATGGTGTCGCCCCAAATGGTGGCAGCCGAGTCACCAGCCCGTGCCATGTCGATGCGCCAGCCATGGACTTCACCACGCGCAATCCGCTCCCCGGCATCTGTGCGCGAGATGGCGCGGCAGGTACCGCCATAATGTGGCTGTCCGTCGGGGCCATATGAGGAGAGGGCAAGGGCCTGTGCGGTCTTGCGTGAGCAGAAGCAGGGATAGACGGCGGCCATCTCCCAAAGACGCGCAAGATTGGCTTCGTAGTCCGCAAAGTGTTCGCTCTGGAAACGGACGGGCACTTCCCACGAGATGCCGAGCCAGGCGAGATCCTCTAAAACCGCCTGCACGAATTCGGGGCGAGATCGGCCTTCATCGGTATCTTCGATGCGTAACAACAGACGTCCGCCAGTCTCCATTGCCATGCGGGCATTAAGCAGCGCCGAATAGGCGTGACCCAAATGCAGGAAGCCATTGGGGCTCGGCGCGAAGCGGAAGACGGGACGGCTCATGCGCAGGTCTTGCGATCAAATCGCGCAAAGGTCAAACAGGTGCGATGCAGCGCCTCGAAACTCAGAAGGATCTCGAACAGGCGGTCGCCCGGCTTGTCGCCGTCGAGCCTCGATTTGCAGCGGTGGTGGACCGGTACACCCTGCCGCCGCTTCGGCATGCCGATCCAGGTCTTGAGAGCCTGCTGCGGATTGTCACGGATCAACTCATATCCCTGAAGGCAGGAGAGGCTATTTGGTCGCGACTCGCTACCAAATTCGGACGCTTTACTCCGGCTGGCGTTCTTGCCGCCAGCCATGATGACCTGCGTGGGCTGGGACTTTCAGGAGCCAAGGCGCGCACCTTCCGCGCCGCGGCGCTCGCCTTTTCGCAGGGACGATTCGAGGGTTGCGAGGCACTCGACGAGGCCGAAGTGCAGCGCCGGCTCATGGTAATTCCGGGCGTTGGCCCCTGGACCGCCAGCATCTACCTCCTGATGTCGCTGCGATCTGGCGACGCCTGGCCTGCCGCCGACCTCGCCCTTCAAGTTGCAGCGCATGACCTCATGGGTCTCGCAGAGCGTCCTACGACGCGGAGGATGATCGATCTCGGGGAAGCCTGGCGCCCCTACCGCTCCACGGCAGCCCTGCTGCTGTGGCGGCACTATCGTGGCATCCGGGGCATGCCCTAGAGGATACGAGGGGTCTTCACAGGACTGCCACACTAGATATAGTAAGGTCTTAGGGATTCGACCTTGTGAGATGCCCTTGCAATTCGTGCCGGTTGCGCCGGAAGCCTGCCCAGCCCTGGTTCTCAACGCGGACTTCCGCCCGTTGAGTTACTATCCCTTGTCATTGTGGAGCTGGCAGGACACGATCAAGGCCGTCTTCCTCGACAGGGTGAACATCGTTTCCGAATACGACAAGGTCGTGCGCAGCCCCAGTTTTGAATTCCGGCTGCCCAGCGTTGTGTCGCTCAAGACCTATGTGAGGCCATCACGGACACCAGCCTTCACCCGCTTCAACGTCTTCCTGCGTGACCGCTTCACCTGCCAGTATTGTGGTGATCACGACGATCTTACATTCGACCACGTCATCCCGCGCTCGAAAGGTGGGCAGACAACGTGGGAAAATGTCGTTGCCGCGTGCTCACCCTGCAATTTGCTGAAGGGCGGTTACCTGCCGCAGCAGATCAACATGTTCCCCGCGCAAAAGCCGGTGCGGCCGAGCGTGGCACAGCTGCATCGAAACGGTCGCTTCTTCCCACCCAACTATCTCCATGACAGCTGGCAGGACTATCTCTACTGGGATACCGAACTCGACCCCTGAGCCCGCCGAAGCCCGGCGAGGGCCACCAGCGCAAGGCCGAGCGAGATCACCGCATTCCAACCCGCGAGCGACAGTCCGAAGATGCGGATTGCCGGCGTGTCACACAACACTGCTGGTTTCGACAGGTCGGGAAGCCCGCCTGTAAAGCCTGCCTGCGCAGTGCATGTGGCTGGGCCGGGCCACCACTTCCATTCGACGCCTGAATGATAGATGCCGAAGACCATGCTGCCGAGCCACAGCACTGTCAGAACTGCGAGACCTGCCTTGGCGAGGCCTGGCTGGCGCGGTGCAATCAATGAGACGATGAGAGCCAATGGCACGCCTGTGTAGTAGGCCCAGCGCTGCTTGAGGCACAGCTCACAGGGTGCATAGCCATAGTATTCAAAGATCCACGCACCAGCGATGGTGGCGAAAGCCACGAGGAAGATCAGCAGAGCGGCGCGCTGTGGAGTGCGACTGTTCAACATGAGGTTACGCTTCCAGCAATGCCTGAATACTTCACGACGATATAGATCAGGATGACGATCGCCGCCACTATCGCCGCCAGCAGGCCCAGACGCTTCTCGATGAACGTGCGTAT
>Ga0194051_1000032_pt1 | contig 65355 bp, 70 predicted proteins | sample SepL2320m_MetaG_FD_161275 | JGI IMG/M metagenome (GOLD analysis project Ga0194051, IMG submission 161275) | Anoxic zone freshwater microbial communities from boreal shield lake in IISD Experimental Lakes Area, Ontario, Canada - Sep2016-L239-20m | ecosystem: Environmental > Aquatic > Freshwater >... | reverse complement strand
CCGCTGGTGGCGGTGGCCACGACGCGAGCGCGCGGCGTCAGGCCATTGGCCTTGCCCGCCTTTTCGTTGCCGATCAGCACCAGGGCGGCGCCGTCGACGATGCCCGAGCTGTTGCCTCCGGTGTGGACATGGTTGATCTTTTCCACCCAGTGGTACTTCTGCAGTGCGACGTCGTCGAAGCCGGCCATTGCGGCCATTGCCTCGAAGGCGGGCTTGAGCTTGCCCAGAGCCTCCCTGGTGGTATCGGGTCGCATGTGCTCGTCGTGGTCGAGGATGAGCAGACCGTTCGGGTCGCGCACCGGCACGATCGACTTGCCGAAGTAGCCGCCCGACCAGGCCGCTGCTGCATTCTCCTGAGAGCGCAGTGCGTAAGCATCGACATCGTCGCGGGAGAAGCCCTCCATCGTGGCGATCAGATCGGCACCGATGCCCTGCGGAACGATGTAGGCGTCGTAGACGGTGGCCGGGTCCGAGAACATCGCGCCGCCGTCGGAGCCCATCGGCACCCGGCTCATCGATTCCACACCGCCGGCATAGACGAGGTCATCCCAGCCGGATCGGACTTTTTGGGCAGCGGTGTTCACGGCTTCGAGGCCGGAGGCGCAGAAGCGGTTGAGTTGGACCCCGCCCACGGTGTCGGGCATGCCCGCGGCGATCACCGCGGTGCGGGCGATATCGGCACCCTGATCACCGACGGGCGAAACACAGCCCAGAACGACGTCGCTGATCATGTTCTCGTCGAGGTTCGGATGGCGGACTCGCATCTCGTCGATGAGCCCGGTGACCAGGTTGAGCGGCTTGACCTCGGTCAGGGCCCCGTTGCGACCTTTGCCGCGGGGCGTGCGGATGGCCTCGTAGATGAAAGCTTCTTCGGACATGGTGGTTTCCTCTTCAGACTTTGTGGGCCTCTGGGAATTTACGGGTGCGGCAAGAGCCTAGCCGCTTGATTCCCGACCCTAACAGGGGCTCGGCCAACCCGTTGGTTGGGAGGGCTAGTCGCTACGCTCATAGCCCATGACGGTCGAGCGGTTGCGCCCCTACTCGGTCAATGTCTTCGCGGCAATGTCGGCACTGGCCGCCGAGGTGGGTGCGGTCAACCTCGGCCAGGGCTTCCCTGATGAGGACGGTCCGCCCGCAATGCTGGAGGTGGCGCGCCAGGCCATCGCCGACGGGATCAACCAGTACCCGCCGGGCCCCGGTATCGCGCCCCTGCGCCAGGCCATCGCCGCGCAGCGCCGGCGCCGCTACAGCGCTGAGTTCGACCCGGACTCCGAGGTGCTGGTGACGGTCGGCGCCTCCGAGGCGATCGCCGCCGCGGTACTGGGCCTGGTCGAACCGGGATCGGAAGTGCTGCTGATCGAACCGTTCTTCGACACCTACTCACCGGTGATCGCGATGGCCGGCAGCCGACGCGTTTCGGTGCCGCTGGTTGCAGACGGCCGCGGCTTCGTCCTCGACGTCGACGCGGTGCGCTCCGCCATCACTGCGCGGACCCGGGCGCTGATCGTCAACTCACCGCACAACCCGACCGGCATGGTGCTGACTGATGACGAACTGCGGGCGCTGGCTGAAGTTGCGGTCGAGGCCGACCTGCTGGTGATCGCCGATGAGGTCTATGAGCACCTGGTGTTCGACGGTCGCCGTCATCTACCGATCTCCACCTACCCGGGGATGGCCCCGCGCACCGTGACGATCTCCAGTGCGGCCAAGATGTTCAACTGCACCGGCTGGAAGATCGGCTGGGCGTGCGGGCCGGCTGATCTGGTCGCCGGGATTCGCGCGGCCAAGCAATACCTCAGTTATGTCGGCGGTGCGCCCTTCCAGCCGGCGGTGGCCTACGCACTGGACAACGAGGACGCCTGGGTGGAGTCGTTGCGCGAGTCATTGCAGGGCAAGCGCGACCAGCTGGCGACGGCATTGACCGATATCGGTTTCGAGGTGCACGACAGCGCCGGTACCTTCTTCCTCTGCGCGGACCCGCGTCCGCTGGGATTCGCCGATAGCGCATCATTCTGCGCGGAATTACCGCACCGGGCCGGGGTGGCCGCGATCCCGATGTCGGCGTTCTGCGACCCGAACCCCGCCCATGTCGATGCGTGGAATCACCTGGTGCGCTTCGCTTTCTGCAAACGCCACGAGACTTTGGACGAGGCGATCCGGCGGCTGGAAACGCTGCGCCCCGGCTAGCGAATTCAGCCCTTCTGGAGCTTGAGCACCTGCTTGCGCAAGCCGTCGGTGGCGGTCTCCATGGCACCCTTAAGCGTGCGCTTGAGCAGGAAGCCGGGGATCGGGATCGCCGGATCGACTTCGAGGTCGAAGCGCACCTTGGTCGTGTCGCCCGCGGGCGTCAGCGTGTAGGTGGCGTTCTGAGCCTTGAGTTGGCCAGACTTGAGCAGAGTCCAGCCGGCGGTGTTGTCGCCCCAGCTGTACTGGACCTCCATGTCATCGGTCAGCCCGGCGGCCTTGATCTTCATCTTGACCCGCTTCGGTCGGCCGTTCTCATAGGTCTCCAACACCTCGGCACTCTGGTACTGCGGTGACCAATCGGAGGCTGACCCGACATCGGCGATGACGTCGAGAATCTCCTTCGGGGTCGCTTCGATCACCACTTCACGTGAATCGTTGACTGCCATGACGCGACACTAGCGAGGCGGCGGGGTATTACGGGGCGATTTCCCGGTACGCGGTGACGATCGGCTCCAGTTCATCGGGTGTGGCGCCGTGCATGATCACCGCGTCCGCACCGTAGTCGAACTCCTTGCGGATCCGATCCACACATTGGCTCGCCGAGCCGGTGGCCGAGGGTTCCAGCCATTCCCCGGGGATCAGGGTGGCGATGTGCTCGATCTGTTCGGGCGTGCCTTTGTGGTCGATACCGCCGCCGATCGACTGCACCACCTCGTCAGCCCGAAACCGTTGCAGCACAGCCGGATCCCAATTGTTGGTGGTCACCATCAGATCGCCGTAACCCTGCAGGTAGGTGGCCAGCCGGGCGGCGGTCTTCTTCAGCCGTAAGTCCTCTGGTATGTGATCGCCGACCGTGGCGAAACATGACCACACCCGCACGCTCTCGGGGTCGCGGCCGGCCTGCTCGGCGGCCTCTTTGACGGTTCGCACACAGCGCGTCACGGTTTCCGGCGTGAAGTAGGTGTGCAGGATGACGTCGTCGAACACTCGGCCGCCCAGTCGAAGGGTGTTGGGTCCGAAGGCCACCAGCGCCAGCCGGATGTCCTCGTTGAAATCCGGGTCGAGTACCAGGATCTGATACTTCCCGATTGGGCCGTCGTGGTTGAAGATGACTTCGCCGCGCCACAGGCGACGCATCACCTGTGCGAAGTCTTCCATCTGGGCGGTGGTCACCGCGGGAATACCGTAGGCGGCGTAGATCGCACCAATGCCGCGGCCGATGCCCAGGGTGAAGCGGCCGCCGGAGAGTCGATGCATGGTGGTGGCCCAGGATCCGCTGATCAGCGGGTGGCGGGTGTTGTGATTGGTTGCGGCGGTGGCGATCTGCATCCGGGTGGTCACCGCGCAGGCGGCACCGGTGAGCGAGGCGGCCTCCTTGACGTTCCAGCGCTCGGAGATGAAGGCGGTACCGAAGCCCAGTTCCTCACCGCGGCGGGCCTCGTCCATCAGCGTGGCCGGGCCCTCACCACCGGCACCGGCAAGGAGGTAGCAGCCCAATTCGTCGAGTGTGCGCATTGCGTGCCTCAGATCCGGTAGTCGTCCAGCAATCGCTTACTGATGATGATCTTCTGGATCTCGCTGGTGCCTTCGCCGATGAGCAGGAATGGTGCATCACGCATCAACCGCTCGATCTCATACTCCTTGGAGTAGCCGTACCCGCCATGAATGCGGAAACTGGACTGCACGACCTCCGAGCAGAACTCGCTGGCGAAGTACTTCGCCATGCCGGCCTCGAGATCGTTGCGCTGGCCGGAATCCTTGAGCCGGGCGGCATTAACCATCATCAGATGCGCAGCTTCGACTTTGGTGGCCATCTCCGCGAGCTGGAATGCGATCCCCTGGTGCTCGGCGATCGGCTTGCCAAAGGTGCTGCGCTGCTGGGCGTATCGCACTGCCAGTTCGAACGCGCGGACCGCCACCCCACAGGCTCGGGCGGCGACGTTCACGCGGCCGACCTCCACACCGTCCATCATCTGGGCGAAACCCCGTCCGGATTCCCCGCCGAGAATGTTTTCGGCGGCGGCGAGGTAGCCGTCGAAAAGCAGTTCGGTGGTATCGATGCCCCTGTAGCCGAGCTTGTCGAGCTTGCCGGGAATCGTCAGACCGGTGACGACTTCGCCGAAGCCGGCGGGCTTTTCGACCAGAAAAGCCGTCAGGTTCTGATGCGGTTTATCGGCGCCCTCGTCGGTGCGGACCAGCGCCGCGACCAGGGTGGAGCTCGCCCCATTGGTCAGCCACATCTTTGCGCCGTCAATGGTGTAGGTCCCGTCGCCGTTGCGGGCGGCGCGAGTGCGGATCGCGGCGACATCGGATCCGACCTCCGGCTCGGACATCGAGAACGCGCCGCGGGTCTCCCCGGTGGCCATCCGCGGCAGAAAGTGCCGCTTCTGTTCCTCGGTTCCGTGCTGGCGGATCAGGTAGGCCACGATGAAGTGAGTGTTGATCACCCCGGAGACGCTCATCCAGCCGCGGGCCAGTTCCTCGACGCACAGCGCGTACGTCAGCAACGACTCACCTAGTCCGCCGTACTCCTGCGGAATCATCAGACTGAACAGGCCCATCTCACACATCTGATCGACGATGTCCTGCGGGTAGGTGTCGGTGTGCTCGAGCTCCTGGGCGTTGGGAATGATCTCTTTATCGACGAATTGCCTTACCGCGGTGATGATCTCGGTCTGGAACTCGGTCAGTCCCAGGGTCTGGGCGAGCCTGGTCATATGTGGCGACCGCCGGTGACTTCGAGGACGGTTCCGGTCATGTAGGACGACATATCGGAGGCCAGGAATAAGGCGACTTCCGCCACTTCTGGTGGTTCGCCGGCGCGGCCCATGGGTACCTCGGCCAGTTTGGCATCCCAAATGTGTTGCGGCATAGCCTCAGTCATCGCCGAGCGGATCAAGCCGGGTTGGATTGCGTTCACCCGCACGCCGAGGTGGGCAAGCTCTTTGGCTGCGGCCTTGGTCAATCCGACGATGCCGGCCTTAGCCGCCGAGTAGTTGGTCTGGCCGACAAAGCCCACCTTGCCCGAGATCGAAGACATATTGATGATCGCGCCACGGCCTCGTTCACGCATGATCGTCGCAGCCGACCGGGTGCCGTTCCAGGTGCCCTTGAGGTGCACCGAGATCACTTCATCGAACTGCTGCTCAGTCATCTTCCGCAGGGTCGCATCACGGGTGATGCCGGCGTTGTTGACCATGATGTCCAGGCTGCCGAACTCCTCGACCGCCGCGGCGACGAGGCCGTCGACCGCCGCAGCTGAGGTGACGTCACAGGCAAAGGCCCCGGCGACGTCGGAACCGCCGAGTGCCTCGGCGGCGGCCCGGGTGGCGTCAATGCTGAGATCGCCCAGCATGACGCGGGCTCCTTCGGCGATGAATCGCTGCGCGATGGCGTAGCCGAGGCCCTGGGCCCCGCCGGTGATGACCGCGATCCGTCCGGCCAGCAATGCCATCCGATCACCCTTCTGCTTGCCCCCCGGACGCGACTGAGGCCGTCATCGTATTTGATTGGACCATGACAGCAGTGGTCGGAGATGACGACTTCAAGGAGATTCTGGCTGCGACCCGCCACTTCGTGCGCTCGGTCGTCGTGCCGCGTGAGTCGGAGATCAGCGAGAGCGACCAGATACCCGACGACTTGCGCGAGCACGCCAGGCAGATGGGTCTGTTCGGGTACGCGATCCCGCAGGAGTGGGGCGGGTTGGGTTTGGACGTCGCCCAGGATGTCGAGTTGGCCTTGGAACTGGGCTACACCTCGCTTGCGGTTCGTTCGATGTTCGGCACCAATAACGGCATCGCCGGCCAGGTACTCGTCGGCTTCGGCACCGACGAGCAGAAGGGCCGCTGGCTTGAGGCGATGGCCAGCGGTGAGGTCGTCGCCTCATTCGCGCTCACCGAACCCGGCGCGGGCTCGGATCCCACGGGCCTGCGGACGAAAGCAGTTCGGGAGGGGGCGAATTGGGTGATCTCCGGCCAGAAACGCTGGATCACCAATGCCCCGCTGGCAGATCTGTTCGTCGTGTTCGCTCGCACCCGACCGGCTGACGGCAACGGAGCCGGAATCGCGGTGTTCTTGGTTCCAGCCGATGCGGCGGGAGTCGAAGTCGGCGTCAAGGACGCCAAGATGGGCCAGGCCGGCGCCTGGACCTCGGATGTGTATTTCACCGACGTCCGCCTCGGACCGGAAGCGCTCATCGGGGGCAGCGAGGACATCGGCTACCGCGCGGCGCTCACCTCGCTGGCGCGTGGGCGGATCCACATCGCCGCACTGGCCGTCGGCACCGCGCAACGCGCATTGGACGAATCGGTCGACTTCGCTGCCACTGTGACCCAGGGCGGATCCGCCGTCGGGACCTTCCAATTGGTCCAGGCCATGCTGGCTGATCAGCAGACCGGGGTACTCGCCGGCCGCGCACTGGTACGCGATACTGCACAGAAGTGGCTGACCGGCGAAGACCGTCGTATCGCTCCTTCGGTGGCCAAGCTGTTCTGCACCGAAATGGCCGGCAATGTCGCCGATCTCGCGGTTCAGATCCACGGCGGAACCGGCTATATGCGCGGCATCCCGGTGGAACGTATCTACCGCGATATCCGACTGCTACGGCTGTTCGAGGGCACTAGCGAAATCCAGCGGCTGATCATCGGCGGCGGGTTGGTCAAAGCGGCACAGCAGCACCGGGGTTAAGTGCTCAGGAATCCAGCAGTTCCGAAAAAGCGGATCTGTTCGTGGTGGCCAGGGCCGGGATCGAACCGGCGACCTTCCGCTTTTCAGGCGGACGCTCGTACCAACTGAGCTACCTGGCCGGAAGGCACCCGCTTACAACAACAACGTGCCTCGCCGTTTTTGGCGACCCTGACGGGACTCGAACCCGCGACCTCCGCCGTGACAGGGCGGCGCGCTAACCAACTGCGCCACAGGGCCTTACTAAACCACTCCGCGTCGCCGCGTCATGGGTACCCCCTACGGGATTCGAACCCGCGCTACCGCCTTGAAAGGGCGGCGTCCTAGGCCGCTAGACGAAGGGGGCCTGAGCCGAATCTCTCCGGGGAACTCACATCGCTGCAAGTTGGAGCCTCAATAGCTTAGGGCACCGCCGCTGCAAACCCCAAACCACGTCCCGGTCATGCAATCAGTATCCTGTGCCTGCGCCCCTATAGCTCAGTTGGTAGAGCTACGGACTTTTAATCCGCAGGTCCTAGGTTCGAGTCCTAGTGGGGGCACGCCCTGGCATCAATTGCGTTCTCCTCGGCTTCCCTTCGATGCCGCTGACACATTCTCCGCACCGACGTAATGAATCCCCGTCCCCCACTCCGCGCGCGGAGGCAGGTGTCGCGCCGGCGTTTCCGGCAACGGCGCGTCCGCGGCAGTACGGCCTTGGGCGCGGTCCCAGCCGGCCCGCGCCCGCGGATGCATCCGTCGCCGCCGCGGCAGGAACTTGAAGACCACGTTGACAGCGCGACCGAACAGAAGGTGCAGACGCGCGTCCCGGGCCGACCATGGGTACCCCATCAGCTCACGTACCGGCTTGTCGTACAGGCCCACCGTCAGCCACACCACAAATGGTCCGATGATCTTGAGGTAAATCGACCACAGCCAGGTGGGGATCCATTGTGCGGTAGGCGGTTTGGGCATGGTTGACAGGTCGAGCACCTCGCGAGCCGCCCAGTTGTTCTCCAACACGTCTCGACACATCCCGTCCCAGTAGACCTGGAATGCCTCCCAACTCTCGGGCACCGGTCGCATGCTCATGCCGTACATCGCGTACCAGGTGATGTGCTCGTCGAAAAGCTGCCGTTTATCCTCCTCGGTCAACCCGTCGCCGAAGTGTTCGGCCGTGCGGATGGTGCCCATGAAGAAGGTGGCGTGAGCCCAATAGAACACGTCGGGGTTCAGCGCGCTGTAGCGGCGGCCCTGATCGTCGACACCCTTGATCGGTATGTGGTAATCACGCACCTCGGCACCGGTCGCCGGCGCACGGTCGCCGTCGAACACCACTCCGCCAATCGGATAGAGCGAACGGAAAAGCCGCGGGATGCGCTCGGTGAAGAAGATCGAATGGTCCTTGACCGCTGCCCCGAGTTGCGGATGCATATTCTGCATCGAGCCGGCCCACGGCCCCTGTAGCAACCCCCGCCAGTCGCCGAACAGCTTCCAGGTCAACGACTCCGGACCCAATGGCTGCGACCCAGAGTCGTATCCGCCGCCGCTTACCGGACAGCCTGCGGACACTGTCAAACGTTCAGGCGGGCCGACGAGCTAGCCGTTGGCGTCGGACGCGACGGCCTGATCGGCCACCGCCTGCGAGGCCTCCAGGTCGGCCTGAGCCTGGGCCTGTTGCTCGGCGAGCTTCGTCTCGGCGTCCGCGCGAGCCGCCCTGCCCTCCGGGCTGCCCAGGGAGTTACCCGGCACACCCGCGAGGGCGAACATGTAGTTGCAGTTCAGGTCCAACATCACCCGGTTGGTCCTGTTGCCACTGGAGTCCGCAGAGCTAGCCGTGCGCGAACCGCTCACGATGCACGCGCCGGTGGGAAGAAAGCTCCCGAACCGGGTTCCGATGACAGGTGACTGGCCGGCCTGGCTGATGGCCGTCGCCGCGTCGTTGTAGGTCTGACCGACATAGTCGTTGATCGCCGCTGCCGAGCCAGAGCCGAACAGAGCGAACAGCGCGGTAGCACCACCCATGAGTCCAATGCCGCGTGCCATGGTCTTCTTCACCGCACTTACCTCCACCTGTGATGCCGGTAGTCAGATACCAGAACCCAAAATATACCGCCAGAACAGCGAACGCGCAGCACCGATCGACACTCCGGGTATTCAGGCACTTGAATGTCACCGGCAGACACAGATATATTGGTGCAACCACGAGATACAGATAATTGGAGTGGCCATGTCTGCAGACCTGCCCAACATCGACCTCCTTCGCGCACTCGAACCCGTCGCGGAGAAGCTGATCAATCGCCATATGTCGATGACCAAAGACTGGAACCCGCACGACTACATCCCCTGGTCTGACGGCAAGAACTACTACGCGCTCGGGGGCGAGGACTGGGATCCCGACCAGGCGAAGCTCTCCGAGGTCGCCCGGGTGGCCATGGTGCAGAACCTGCTGACCGAGGACAACCTGCCGGCCTATCACCGCGAGATCGCCATGAATTTTTCCATGGACAGCCCGTGGGGTTACTGGGTCAACCGGTGGACCGCCGAGGAGAACCGCCACGGCATCGCCATCCGGGACTATCTGGTGGTCACCCGCAACTGCGATCCGGTCGAACTCGAAGAGCTTCGGATGGAACAGATGACCCGCGGGTTCAGCCCCGGCCAGAACCAGCAGGGTGACCTGTTCGCCGAGGGTTTGTTCGACGCGGTGATGTACGTCAGCTTCCAGGAGCTTGCCACGCGCGTTTCGCACCGCAACACCGGCAAGGCGTGCAACGAGCCGGTCGCCGAACAGTTGCTCGCACGGATCTCCAACGACGAGAACCTGCACATGATCTTCTATCGCGACGTCAGCGCGGCCGGCTTGGACATCGCCCCCAACCAGGCGATCAAGTCGGTTCACCGGATCCTGCACAACTTCAAGATGCCCGGCTACACCGTTCCGGAATTCCGCCGCAAGGCCGTCATCATCGCCACGGGCGGGGTCTATGACCCGCGAATCCACCTCGAAGACGTGGTGATGCCGATTCTCAAGAAGTGGCGGATCTTCGAACGTGACGACTTCACCGGCGAGGGTGCGCGCATGCGGGACGAACTGGGCACCCTGATCGAGGATCTCGAACAGACGTGTGTGAAGTTCGAGGACGCCAAGGCGCGCAAGCTTGATCGCGACGCCAAGCTAGCCGAGAAGCGGGCCGCCAAATCGGTGCTGGCCGCCGCGGCGTCCTAGTCGACGCTGCGGAACCTCAACCCCGGTGAACACAGTTCCCACGGCGACTGGGCTGCGGATCGGGTCGCTGACGCTGCGCAGCCCGGTTGTCTTGGCGCCCATGGCCGGAGTGACCAACGTCGCGTTCCGAACCCTGTGCCGCGAGCTCGAACTGGAACGGGCCGGAACGGTCAGCGGCCTCTATGTCTGCGAGATGGTGACCGCGCGGGCGTTGGTCGAACGACACCCCGTCACCATGCACATGACGACATTCTCCCCCGACGAATCTCCGCGATCACTACAGCTCTACACCGTGGATCCGGCAACCACCTACCGCGCCGCGAAGATGATCGTCGAGGAGGACCTGGCCGATCACATCGATCTGAACTTCGGCTGCCCGGTACCCAAGGTGACCCGTCGCGGCGGTGGAGCGGCCCTGCCCTACAAACGAAAGCTTTTTGGCCAGATCGTCGCCGCAGCAGTGCGCGCCACTGAGGGAACCTCGATCCCGGTGACGGTCAAGTTCCGCATCGGCATCGACGACGCGCACCACACTCACCTTGATGCCGGTCGTATCGCGGAACAACAGGGCGCAGCCGCAGTGGCGTTGCATGCCCGAACCGCTGCCCAGCGCTACTCGGGATCGGCCGACTGGAATCAGATCAGCGCGCTCAAAGAGGCGGTGACATCCGTCCCGGTGCTGGGCAACGGCGACATCTTCGAGGCGGGCGATGCCCTTGCGATGATGGCTGCCACCGGGTGTGACGGCGTCGTCATCGGCCGCGGCTGTCTGGGTCGGCCGTGGCTGTTCGCCGAGTTGTCCGCGGCCTTCACCGACGCCCCGACACCGCCGCCGCCCACCGTCGGGGAGATTGCCGACATCATCCGGCGGCACGGGGAACTTTTGGCCAACCATTTCGGCGAGGGCAAGGCCATGCGCGATATCCGCAAGCACATTGCCTGGTACCTGCACGGTCTCCCGGCCGGATCGGACCTGAGGCGGTCATTGGCACTGGTCACGACTCTCACCGAGCTCGACGCCCTGCTGGACGGCCTGGACCGCGACCTGCCCTTTCCGCCCGATGCCGGTGGCGCCCGGGGACGGCAGGGGTCGGCGGCCGCGGTTACCCTGCCTGATGGCTGGCTGAACGACCCTGACGACTGCACGGTGCCGGTCGGCGCCGACGTCATGAACTCAGGCGGCTGAGCTAGCCGCTCTCAGGTTGGGGACGTAGCATCGATTTCTTGTTGCGGACCAACGGTCCCAACCCGGGTGCCGAGACACGTAGCACCGCGGTTGTGTGGCGCACAGGCGCGCTCACGACACTCCACCTGAGCCGGAGGCTTCTGGAACATGAGTGACGGCGAGAACGCCACTCCGGGCCAGCATGACGACGTCGCCTCCCCGGAACCGTCCGGACACCACACCGAAGGTATTGCGGTCGCCGACCTGATCGCAAGACTCACCGGCAGTAACACGGTCGCGCCCGTCACGCGGCGCAGTGCCGATTCCTTGGCGACCGACGACGCCGACGTCACCGTCCCGATCTCCATGACAGCGACGGCCGACGAGATGCCCGACCTCGCGGCGCTAGCCCGAGCGCGCCGTCCGCTGGTCGCCAACCGCAATCCACCAGCCGACAAAACCCCCGTTGCGAAATCGGACCGGAAGAGCCGTCCCGCCCTGCTCGCCGCGCGGTCGATGGCGGTGCTCATCGCGGTGGCCGCGTTGTCCGTCACCGGCGCGGCCTGGCAGTGGCAGAGCGCGAAAAACAAGTTGCTCAACACAATCGTCGCGCTCGACCCCAATTCCAGTGACATCCGCGACCGCAACGCCCAGAACGGTGACGAGAACTTCCTCATCATCGGTGTGGATAGCCGCATGGGCGCCAACGGTCAGATGGGCGCCGGCGATACCAGCGTCGCGGAGGGTGCGCGCTCAGACACCATCATGCTGGTGAACATCCCGGCCAGCCGCAAACGCGTGGTAGCGGTCTCCTTCCCGCGCGACCTTGCGATCACGCCGATGAACTGTCAGGCCTGGGATGCCGAGACCGGCAAGTACGGCCCGGTCTACGACCCGAACACCGACGAGTGGAGCGATAACGAGCGCCTCACCTCGAGCAAGCTCAACTCGGCCTACGCCCTGGGCGGACCCAAGTGTCTGGTCAAGGTGATCCAGAAGATCTCCGGGCTTGCTATCAACCGCTTCATGGCAGTCGATTTCGCAGGCTTCTCTGCCATGGTCGACGCCCTCGGCGGCGTCGAAGTCTGCAGCACCACGCCACTGGAAGACGGCGAACTCGGGACCGTGCTGGCCACCGCCGGGCGGCAGAAACTCGACGGCCCCACGGCCTTGAATTACGTTCGCGCCAGGACCATCACCACTGAGGGCAACGGTGACTATGGCCGGATAAAACGCCAGCAACTATTCCTGTCCTCGCTGCTGCGCTCGATGATCTCCAGCGACACCCTGTTCGACCTCGGCAAGCTCGACGCTGTGGTCAATACCTTCATCGACGACAGCTATGTCGACAACGTCCAGACCCGGGATCTGGTGCGACTCGGCCAGTCACTGCAGGGCATGAACGCCGGTCGCATCACCTTCGTCACGGTGCCGACCACCGGTTACCCCGATGCGGAGGGTAACGAGCTGGCGCGTACCGAGGACGTCCAGGCGTTGTTCGACGCGATCATCGACGACAAACCGCTGCCCGGCGAAAATAACAACAACGAGACGCTGAGTCCGCTGACGGCGGACACGAAGGCTGTCGAGACACCCAGCAGCACGGCATCCACGGAGCCGCCAGCGGACTCTGCCTACTCCATCGATCCGACCTCGACCACCACCGAACAGGTCAAGGCGGTGGCCGCCGATCCGCGCGATGTGACGCTGCAGGTTGCCAACGCCACCGACCAAAGCGGACTGGCCGACACCGTCACAAGCGAACTGGAGTTGTATCGCTTCACCGTGCTCGCCCCCGACTACTACTCGGACTGGAGCACCGTGACCGAGACCACCGTCTTCTACTCACTGGGCAATGAACAAGCCGCTGCCACGGTTGCGGCCACGCTGCCCGGTGCCCACACCGAGCGGATCACCGGCCTCGGCGAGACCGTGCAGGTAGTTCTCGGGCCCGACTTCGCCGGCGTCAAGTACCCGCAGGCCAGCGGTACGCCTCTGACCGTCTCGGTAACTCACGCCGGAACCGGCACAGCGGCCAGGCTGCCGTCGGATCTGACCGTCACCAACGGCGCCGACGTCACCTGTGAGTAGCTGGCTTTCACGCTCCGTTCAGTCTCAACCGGGGTACCGACATCAAGTTCGGGCGTAAACTGAGTTGATGCGTACCACCTACCACGAGCAGTTAGACGCGTTGACAAACCAGCTTGCTGAGATGTGCCGGATGGCCGGCATCGCGATGGAACGGGCGACTCAGGCGCTCCTGCAGGCTGATCTGGTGTTGGCCGAACAGGTGATCGGCGATCATGAGAGCATCATCGCCGCCAGTGCCCGCGCCGAGGAGGCGGCCTTCGTGCTGCTGGCCCTGCAGGCGCCGGTGGCAGGAGACCTGCGGACGATCGTCGGCTCGATCCAGATCGTTGCGGATGTTGAGCGGATGGGCGCTCTGGCGTTGCATGTGGCCAAGATCGCCCGCCGCCGCCATCCCCTGCACGCACTACCCGAAGAGGTCAACGGCTACTTCGCCGAGATGGGCCGGATAGCCGTCGATTTGGGCGCCAGCGTTCGAGAGGTGCTGCTGTCTCGTGACCAGGAACAGGCGCGGCTGATTCGCCAAGAAGACGACGCCATGGACGACCTGCACCGACACCTGTTCAGCGTGATGATGAACCGGGAGTGGAAGCACGGCGTTGCCGCCGCCGTGGATGTCACGCTGCTGGGGCGTTTTTATGAGCGCTTCGCCGACCACGCGGTGGAGATTTCACGGCGAGTGATATTCCAGGTCACCGGGCGCCTGCCGGAAGAGGATGAGATCGCGACGTACTAGCGCGTCAGCCGAACCGGCCGGAGATGTAATCCTCGGTCGCCTTCTGCGTGGGGTTGGAGAATATTTTCCCGGTGTCATCGAACTCGACCAGCCGACCCGGCTTCCCGGTGGCTTCCAAGTTGAAAAACGCCGTCTGATCGCTGACGCGGGCCGCCTGCTGCATATTGTGCGTAACGATAACAATGGTGAAGTCACGTTTAAGTTTTTCGACCAGGTCCTCGATTGCCAGTGTCGAGATGGGGTCCAGAGCCGAACACGGCTCGTCCATTAACAGCACGTCGGGTTGTACCGCAATGGCGCGGGCGATACACAGCCGCTGCTGTTGACCCCCGGACAGACCGCCGCCGGGCTTGTCGAGCCGGTCCTTGACCTCGTTCCACAGGTTTGCCTCCCTCAGTGATCGCTCTGCGGTCTCATCGAGACGCTTGCCGTTGCGCACACCTTGTAACTTCAGGCCGGCCACCACATTGTCGCGAATCGACATGGTGGGAAAGGGATTTGGTCGCTGAAAGACCATCCCGATCGTCTTACGGACACTCACCGGATCCACGCCGGCGCCGTAGATATCCTCACCGTCGAGAAGTACCGAACCTTCGACCCGACCACCCGGGATGACTTCGTGCATCCGGTTCAACGTCCGCAGCACAGTCGACTTACCGCAGCCGGACGGGCCGATGAAGGCTGTCACATTGCGCGCCTTTACCGCGATCGTCACACCGGCAACGGCCTGAAACGAACCGTAGTAGATGTTCACGTCTTTGAGATCGATGCGCTTAGCCATTGGTGCCTTTTCTCGCGCCGCTCAGGTTCGGTGTCGGGTCAGATACCTGTTCAGGAACGCCGCAGCCAAATACAAAGCGCCCACGATCAGGATGAGCGTGAGGGCGGCACCCCACACCCGCGCACGGCCCGCCGCCTCGGGATTGGTCAACTCCGTGTAGATCAGCAGTGGCAGCGAGGCCATATTGCCGTTCAATACGTCGTAGTTGATCGAGCGGGCGTAGCCGACCAGCACCAGCACCGGTGCGGTCTCACCCATCACCCTGGCCAGTGCCAACAGCAGGCCGCTGACGATTCCAGGCAGCGCCGTCGGCACGACCACCCGCAGGATGGTCTTCCACTTGGGAATGCCCAACGCATAGGAGGCCTCGCGCAATTCGTCAGGCACCAGCTTGAGCATCTCTTCGGTATTGCGCACCACAACCGGCAACATCAGCAGCACGAGGGCCAATGACACCGCGAAGGCACTCTGCGAAAAGCCCAGCGTCGAAATCCACAGCGCGAAGATGAATAACGCCGCCACAATCGACGGGACGCCGGCCAGAATATCGACCATGAAAGTCGTCACCCTGGCGAACGTCCCGCGCCCGAACTCGATCAAGTAGATCGCCGCCATGATGCCCAGCGGAACCGATAGCAGCGCGGCGATACCGGCCTGGAGAACTGTGCCGTAGATCGCGTGGTAGACACCGCCGGCGAACTGCTCGGGCAATACACCGGCCAGTGACTTGGTCCACCACCCCGGACCCAACACAGCTTTCAACCCCCGTTCCAGCACGGTGTAGAACACCCACACCAGCGGAATGGTGGCGATGGCGAATGCGGTCGCGAACAGAATCGTGGCCAGTTTGTTCTTGATCTTGCGGATGGGGCTGAGTGGGTGGAACGTGGGCCCCTTGGCTGGTGCTTCGAGCACGGATTGGGTCATCCGCCGCTCACCCTTCCCCCTGCTGCCGCACGCGCAAGTGCGTTGACGACAAAGGTGAGGATAAACAGCACCAGGCCCGCCGCGATATAGGCGCCGGTCGGCAATTTCGAGCTGAATTCCGCTGCGGCCGAGGCGATCTTGGATGCGAAGGTGTAGCCGCCATCGAACACCGACCAGTGTCCCGCCTGCGCGGCCGAACGCAGAATGATCAAGACCGCGACCGTCTCCCCGAGTGCTCGGCCTAAGCCGAGCATCGATCCGGCGATCATTCCGCTTCGGCCGTACGGGAAGACCGTCATACGCACGACTTCCCATTTGGTGGCGCCCAATGCCTGCGCGGCCTCGACCTGGCCGCGGGGGGTGAGGCTGAAAACCTCTCGGGTCACCGAGGTGATGATCGGCAGGATCATCACCGCGAGTACGACCCCCGCCGTGAAGATCGTTCCCCCACCGGCGAGCGAGACATTTCCCTTGCCGAACAGGAAGAGCCAGCCGAGGTGAGCATTGAGGAACGCCGCGACAGGTTCCAGGCGCGGCGCCAGCACGAAGATTCCCCAGAGACCGAACACGATCGAGGGCACCGCAGCAAGCATGTCGACCAGAACGCCGAAGGGCCGTGCCAGCCGACGGGGCGCATAGTTCGTCAGGAAGGCGGCGATGCCGATGGCGATCGGCACCGCGGTCACCATGGCGAACAGTGAACTGAGGATCGTGACCTGGAACAGGCCGGCGATACCGAACCGAAGATTCTCCGCATCGGTGGTGTTGAACTCGGAACTGCTGATGAAATTGGCCTTGTTGGCCTGCAGTGACGGCACCGCCTGAATCATCAGAAACAGTGCCATCAGCGCGATCGCGCCGATGATGGTCGCCCCCGCGGCTAGGGCCACCGAGCCGAAGACCCGGTCGCCCCACCTGCCGCCGCTTTTCAGTCCGTATCTCGGAACCACCGTGGACACCACTATTGGAGTATGCCCCCTGCGCGGTGGCCCCACCGGGGCCGGCGAACCCACCACGCTCGGGTCTGGCTTGATCGTCATCGAACCCCGGTAATCAGAGATGCGGATTACGAGATGGCGTTGATCGCGGTCGTCAGCTTGTCTTTGAAGGAATCCGGCACCGGGATATAGCCATTATCGGTCAAGCCCTCCTGGCCCTTGCCGAGTGCCACACTCAGGAAGGCCTTGACCGCGGGCGCGACCTCGGCCTCCGGGTACTTGGAGCACACCACCGAGTAGGTGCCGAGCACGATCGGGTAGGCGCCGACCTCAGTCGGCTTGTAGAACGTCGATGTATCCAGAACCAGGTCGTTGCCCTCGCCCTTGATCTTCACGCCTGCGATCGACTTACCGACCGATTCGACGGACAACGTCACCGGATCCGGACCCGCGGAGGTGATGATCTGGGCGATGGACAGGCCCTGGTTCTTCGCGAACGACCACTCGTTGTAGGTGATCGAACCGGGCGTGCTCGTGATCGCCGCGGACGTGCCTTCATTGCCTTTGGCGCCTTCGCCGGTGCCACCGTTGAACGTCTTGCCGGCACCCTTCTCCCACGCACCGTCGGAAGCAGCGGTGAGGTACTTCTGGAAATTGTCGGTGGTGCCCGACTCATCGCTGCGGAAGATCACGACGATCGGCTGTGCCGGCAGTGCCTTGCCGGGGTTCAGTGCCGCGATCTCGGGGGCGTCCCAACTCGTGACGGCACCGCTGAAGATCTTGGCAGCGGTCGGTCCGTCGAGAATCAGCGAGTCGACTCCGGGTGCGTTATAGGTGATGGCGATCGGGCCGAAAACCACGGGCAGGTTCCACGCGTCGGCACCGCCGCAACGCTCCTTGGCCTTATCGACCTCGCCCTTGTCGGCGTTAAGCGGCGAGTCGGTACCACCGAGATCGGTCTGGCCCCCGATGAATTCCTTCACACCGGCGCCGGATCCGCTGGAGGTGTAGTTGAGGGTGTACCCCGGGCAGGCCGCCTCATAGGCGGTGACGAAACGCGTCACGGCGTTCGCCTGTGCCGAGGAGCCACTGGCCTTCAGGGACTTCTTCCCACCGCAGGCGATCGAGGATCCACCGGCACCGCCGGCGCTCGCGGCCGACGACGTCGACGACGCTGTGTTGTTGTCACTGCCGCACGCGGTGAGTGCGGCGACCGCCACCACCGAGGCCGTTCCCACGAACGCCTTGCCGAAGCTGGTCAGATCCACCGTGTTTACCTTCTGTCAAAGTTCAGAAACCCCCAAATTTTGAAAGCTGTCGCTAAACGTATGCGGCGGGGATGGCCGCTTCACGGATGGGCGGTTAACGAAAGGTGAACAGGTAAGCCGGTCAGCGCGGTGAGTACGCGGTATCCACGCCGGCGACGGTGAATCCGAGCCCCTGATAGGTCCTGATCGCGGCGGCGTTGTCGGACTCGACGTAGAGCATGACGATCGGTTCACGCAGATGCCCAAGCCGTCGCGCCAGATAGTCGAGTCCGAGCAGGGTCAGCAGCCGGCCCAGTCCGCGGCCCTGCGCCGCGGGGTCGACAGCCACCACATACACCTCGCCCAGGGCCCCGCCGGCGTGATCGGCGTGCACCTTTGTCCAATGAAAACCCAGCAGCTTGTCGGCGTCCTCGGTGTCGAAGGCCAGGAAGATCCCGTTGGGATCGAACCACTCCTCGACCGTGCGTTCGTCGATTTCGGTATCGGTCCAGCCGCCCTGCTCGGGATGCCAGGGGAAGGCGGCGTTATTGACCCGCAACAACTCGGGGTTGTCCTTGGGGCCGGAATAGGTGCGGACCAAGACACCGACGGGGACAACAGGTTCGGGCAGATCACGTAACGGCCGGTGCATCTGGATCAGTTCACGCGCAACCCGTAGGCCGAGAGCGTCAGCGACGGCGCGGGCGCCGGGTCCAGTGCCGTGGGCCCAGAATCGCACCCGGCCGCCGCTGCGCTCGATCGCGGCATTCACCAGCGTTGTGCCGATACCGCGGCGACGAGCATCGGGGTGTACCACCAGTTCCGCTGTCGCGTCGCCATCGGCGCCCGGTGTCAGGTTGAGGTAACCGGTGGCCGTGCGCGGATCGTCCGGACCGATTACCAGCACGTGTTCCGTGCGCTGTTGGCCGAGTTCCCGAAGCACCTGCTCCCCCACCGGGGCAATTCCGTCGGCGCTCTGGGCTGCTGCGACGAGGCCGCGGACGGCCTCCTGCTCAGGCGCGGACAGGGCGGTGCGCCAGTGCGCAGCCGTCACCGGCCGGGCAGCGAATGCGACATGGCGCCCGCGGGGGTGACCTCGAGCGCTTCGGCACCTACGCCCTGATCGTCCGCGACGTCAGCACCGGTGGTGGTCGATCGGCCGCGTGCCGGGCGCACCGCCTTGTAGCCCACGTTGCGGACCGTGCCGATCAACGCCTCGTATTCGGGTCCGAGCTTGGCCCGCAGTCGCCGCACATGGACGTCGACCGTGCGGGTGCCCCCGAAGAAGTCATAGCCCCACACCTCCTGCAGCAGTTGCGCCCGGGTGAACACCCGGCCGGCGTGCTGAGCGAGGTACTTCAATAATTCGAATTCTTTGTAGGTCAGGTCAAGTGGACGCCCGCGCAGACGTGCGGTGTAGGTGCCCTCGTCGATGACGAGTTCGCCGAGGCTCACCTTTCCGACGCTCTCCTGGTTGGCCAGCCCGCCGCGCCGGCCTACCAACAGCCGCAGCCGGGCGTCGATCTCCGCTGGTCCCGTGCCCGGCAGGAGAATTTCGTCGATACCCCAGTCCACGTTCACGGCGACCAGGCCGCCCTCGTTGACGACGGCGACCACGGGTACCGACGCGCTCGTGGAACCCAGGAGCCGGCACAGCCCCCGCGCGGCCGCCAGATCCGACCGCGCATCCACGAGTGCGACATCGGCCGAGCCGGCCTCGAGCAGCGATGAAACCTCGGTGGGTGCGCAGCGCACGTGATGCGCCAGCAGAGCCAACGAGGGCAGCACCGATTCAGGATTCGGGTCGGCGGTAAGAAGCAGCAGGTCCAAACTCAGTCTCCAGGTTCGGCGTAACTCTAACCCGCGACCTGCTGTTACCCCGATTCGGACGGGGTGAAATGGCGGTAAGCCAGAATGACGGGGTGCGAAAGCTGCTGAGCGCTGCGGGGGTCTCGGTGCTGGCGGTGGTCCTGGTGGCGGTCGGCGTCGACACCGGCGCCGCGATCTACGCCGAATACCAGCTGTCCCGCCACCTCCGGTCCGCCGCGGGACTGCCGTTCGACCCGTGGGTGGCGATCCTGGGATTTCCGTTCGTTCCTCAGGCCCTGGGCCATCACTACCGCGAGTTGGAGATCAAAGCCGGCGGTGTCGATCATCCCGTGGTGGGCAAAGTAACCCTTGAGGCAACCATGCACGACGTCGGTCTGACGCAGGCCTCCTGGCTGGTCCGCCCGGACGCCGACCTACCGGTCGGCAAGCTCGAGAGCCGGATCATCATCGACTCGCGCCATCTGGGCGGGTTCATCGGGGTCAGGGACCTCACGGTGGAAGCCCCGGCAGCCGACACCAACGACGCCACCGGCGGGACGACCGAATCCGGTATCTCGGGAAGCAACGGCCTGATCTTCACCGGCACACCCACCAGGGCGGGCCTCGACAAGCCGGTGAGCATCACGGTCGACCTGTCTGTTGCAGGCCCGGACCAGACCACCCTGGTTTTCACCCCCACCGGCGTCGTGACCGGACCGAACACCGCCGACCGGGCTGTTCCCGACGACAAGCGCGCCGCGGTGCTGCGCGCCTTCGGCACCACTATGCCCGGACAGAAACTGCCGTTCGGGCTTAAGCCCACCAGCGAAGGCGCGCGCGGATCCGACATCATCATCGAGGGCATCGCCGAGGAAGTAACCGTCCGACTCGACGGTTTCACGCAATCATGAGTGCTCTCGTCACCGCGGGAGCGGCCATCGCCGCCGCTCTGGGGCTTGCCGGCGCGGCGGGCATATTGCATAACCGGCGATCGGGGGTATTGCGCGACATCGCCGATCCAGCCGACCTCGACACCACCGATTTGGGGCTTGCGCCGACTGCGCCGACCATCGTGCACTTCACCGCGGTGTGGTGCGGCCCCTGCGCCGCGGTGCGTCGGGTGATCGATCAGGTCTGCGCCGACCTGCCCGGGGTGGCGCACCTCGAGGTAGACATGGACGCCGATCCGGGCGCCGCGCGCAAACTCTCGGTGTTGTCCCTGCCGACAACGTTCATCTTCGACGCCGCCGGCCGACAGCGATACCGGTCGGCCGGTGTTCCGAAAGCAGCCGATCTGAGGGCGGCGCTCGAACCCCTATTGACGTGATGGTCCCTTCATTGGGTACCATCTGACCCGTGTCAACCCGCCTCGAGCAAACGCTCACCAAACGCCGCGCAGTTGATCTGTGCCGCATCGCGGGTTGTTGCTGTTGTTGCCGTAGCTGCTGAGTAGCCGCCGACCTCTGCCGTCGCCCCCTCTCACGTAGCACCCCCGCCGGTCTGCGGAATGTCAGCCCTGCCCTGCAACAGGAGAATTTTGTGTCAACCAACACCGTCGAACACACCGCCGCGACCGACCAGGTAGACGTGCGCGGTCCTCGCTTTGCCGCCTGGGTCACCACCGCAGTCCTGCTGTCAGTGCTCGCGGTCTCAGCGTTCAGCGCACCCGCGGCTGCCGTAATCCTGGCCGCGCAGGCCGCCGTCTTCACCAGCGGCGCTACAGGGGGTCCGCGGCGGCACCCCTACGGCCGGATCTTCGCCACTGTGGTGTCACCACGGCTCGGTCCGGTCACCGAGCGGGAACCCGTCCCGCCGTTGAAGTTCGCCCAATTGGTGGGCCTGCTCTTCGCGGTCGTCGGGGTGACCGGGTTTGCGCTCGGTGCCCCGTTGGTGGGCGTGACCGCCACCGCGTTCGCTCTGGCGGCGGCTTTCCTCAACGCGGCCTTCGGCATCTGCCTCGGCTGCATGCTCTACCCACTGGTTGCCCGACTGCACCGCCCACCGGAAGGCTGATCGTGGCCCGCTCCGATGTCCTGGTCTCCACTGACTGGGCCGAAGGCAATCTCAACACCCCCGGCGTCGTCTTCGTCGAGGTCGACGAGGACACCAGCGCCTACGACACCGGTCATATCACCGGCGCGGTCAGGCTCGACTGGAAGACCGATCTGCAGGACCCGGTCAAGCGGGATTTCGTTGATGCCCAACAGTTCTCGAAACTGCTCAGCGAACGTGGGATAGCCAACGATGACACCGTCATCCTCTACGGGGGTAACAACAACTGGTTCGCCGCCTACGCCTACTGGTACTTCACGATCTACGGCCACGACAGCGTCAAGCTGCTCGACGGCGGCCGCAAGAAATGGGAACTCGACGGCCGGCCGTTGTCCACCGACGAGGTAAATCGGCGCGCCACCAGTTACACCGCCCAGGCAGCCGATCACAGCATCCGCGCGTTTCGCGATGAGGTGATCGCCGCCATCGGTACCAAGAACCTTGTCGACGTGCGTTCGCCGGATGAGTTCTCCGGCAAGATCCTGGCTCCCGCGCACCTGCCTCAGGAGCAAAGCCAGCGACCAGGCCACATCCCTGGCGCCATCAACGTGCCCTGGAGCAGAGCCGCGAACGAGGACGGCACCTTCAAGTCAGACGAGGAACTGGCCGACCTCTATGCGGCGGCAGGCCTCGACACCGGGCTGGAGACCATCGCCTACTGCCGCATCGGTGAGCGTTCTTCGCACACCTGGTTTGTGCTGCAGGAACTGTTGGGGCACCGCAACGTCAAGAACTACGACGGCAGTTGGACCGAATACGGCTCCCTGGTGGGGGCCCCGATCGAGTTGGGAAGTTGACCATGTGCGCTGCACCCAAACAAGGACCGACGCTGCCCGCCGGTGTCGATCTGGAGAAGGAGACGGTGATCACCGGCCGGGTCGTCGACGGCGCAGGACAGACCGTCGGCGGCGCGTTCGTGCGACTGCTGGACGCCTCGGAGGAGTTCACCGCCGAGGTGGTCGCCTCGCCCACCGGAAACTTCCGGTTCTTCGCCGCGCCCGGCACCTGGACGGTGCGCGCCCTGTCGAGAGTCGGCAACGGTGATATCACCGTGGCTCCGTCCGGTGCGGGTCTGACCGAGGTCGACGTCAAGGTCGCGTGAGCGACACGGCCGTCGCATCGTGATGCGGCAGCGATAGACTCTGCGACGTGGTGCTCTTCTTCGAGATCCTGCTGATCATCGCGGTGGTGGTAATCACCTGGTTCGCGCTGTATGCGGTGTACCGACTCATCACCGACGAGTCGTGACCGACGGGGACATCTCCGGCAGCGCCGATCGCGCTGTCGCGGCCGCCGTCGAGCGGGCAAGGCTGACCGCCGGCCGCAACCTCCCGGTGTTCGATGACCTCCCGATCACGGACACCGCGAACCTGCGGTTGGGTGCCGACCTGCATGATGCACTGCTGGCGCTGCTGCCCCTGGTCGGCGTGTGGCGCGGTGAGGGCGAAGGGCATAGCCCGCACGGCGACTACCGCTTCGGTCAGCAGATCATCGTCTCCCACGATGGCGGGGACTTCCTCAACTGGGAAGCACGATCCTGGCGGCTCGACGAGGGCGGCGAGTACCACAGTCCCGGCCTGCGCGAGACCGGGTATTGGCGGTTCGTCGACGATCCGACCGACCCGGCGGAATCGCAGGCCATCGAGTTGCTGCTGGCCCACTCCGCCGGCTACGTCGAGTTGTTCTATGGCCATCCCCATACCCAGTCATCCTGGGAACTGGCGACGGATGCGCTGGCTCGCAGCAGATCCGGAGTGCTGGTCGGTGGCGCCAAACGGCTCTACGGCATCGTCGACGGTGGCGATCTCGCCTACGTCGAAGAACGGGTTGACGCCGACGGCGGCCTGGTCCCGCATCTCTCGGCCAGGCTATCGCGACACGTCGGATGACGCGGCGGGCAATCTCGGCGGTGATCGCTGCCGCCTTGCTGATCGGTGGCTGCGCCTCGGAACCTGTCCCCCCAGAGCCCAGCGTCACCGGCCTGCCCCCGGCTACGCACGGGTCGCTCGCCGAATGCCTGCACTCCCACGGCATTGATGCGCCGGCCACCGCGATCCTGGGACCGCCGACCGCGGTCGACCAGGCGACCTGGGATCAGGCGATGGGAGCGTGTTCGCAGTTGGCACCGGGGCCGGCCGGCTAGCGGATCAATCGCGACCCGCGCCGCTTACCCTGCGCAGGAACTGCTGAGTCCGCTCCTGTTGCGGATTGATCAATACCTCTGCGGCGGAACCGGATTCGATGATCCGGCCACCGTCCAGAAAGCACACCGTATGAGCAACCTGGCGAGCGAACCCCATCTCGTGGGTGGCCATCACAATGGTGCGCCCCGACTCGGCGAGCTCGCCCACGAGATCAAGTACCTCGCCGACAAGTTCGGGATCAAGGGCACTGGTGATCTCATCGAGCAGCAGCAACCGCGGGTTGTAAGCCAGCGCGCGCGCGATCGCGACTCGCTGCTGCTGTCCACCCGACAGCTTGTCGGGATAGGCATCAGCCTTCTCTGACAGCCCGACTCTGGCCAGCAATTCACGCCCTCGCTCTTCGGCCGCGATTCGACTGCTGTGATGCACAACCCGAGGGGCAAGCGCGACGTTGGCCAGCGCCGTCATATGCGGAAAGAGGTTGAACGATTGGAACACCATGCCCATCGCGCGGCGCGCCGCATCCGCGTCGATGCGGGGATCGCTGATATCGGTCCCGTCCAGGAAAATCTGTCCGTCGTCGATATCCTCGAGCAGGTCCACGCAGCGCAGCAGCGTCGACTTGCCTGAACCCGAAGCACCGATGAGAACCACGACCTGATGCTCGGCGACGTCGAGATCGACCCCGTCGAGCACCGTTCGCTCGCCGTAGCTTTTCACCAGACCTCGCACGGACAGGACCGGCGCCGCCGTCACAGTGCGCCCTGACGAGTGGCCGCGCGGCGCGATACCCAATCAGCCAGTCGGGCCGACGGCACGGCGAGCGCGACGAACAACAGCCCTGCCACGACATAGGGAGTGAAGTTGTACGTGCTGGCGACCTGGATCTGGGCAGCGCGTACAGCGTCCACCGCCCCGAGGACCGAGATGAGGCCGCAATCCTTCTGCAGCGCAACGAAATCGTTGAGGAGCGCCGGCGTGACGCGACGAGCCGCCTGCGGCAGAACCACCAACTGCATGGTGCGCCGATAGTTCAACCCCAGCGACGTGGCGGCGGCGAGTTGCGAAGGATGCACCGACTCGATACCGGCACGGAATACCTCGGCGACATAGGCCGAATACACCAGAACCAGAGCAAACCCACCCAGCAGGACCGGATTGTTCGGGATCCCGGCCAGCCGCAGGCCGGGCAGTCCGAATCCGACGAGGTACAGGCAGATGATGAGTGGCAGACCCCGAAAAAGATCGACGTAACCGGTGGCGAGCGCGCGCAGCGGAAACCAGACCGGCCCGCGCAGTGTCCGCACAGCCGCCAGCGTCAGTCCCACGATGAGTATCAGGATCTGACACACAATCAATACCCGCAGATTGAGCCAAAGCCCCTCGAGGATGGCCGGCAGGCTGTCCCAGCCAACCCTCAGATTGAAAAACGAGCTTTTGACCCGAGGCCATCCCGGCGATGAGGTCGCCGCGGCAAGTACGACGACGGCGAAAACCAGCGTGGAAACCAGGGCGATCAGTGTTGAGCGTCGAGATCGTGCCCGTCGAAAAGCGAGGCGTTCGATCGCCAGGGTCGTCACCTGAGGTCAGGTGCGTGGCCGGCCTCGGCCAGCCACTGCTGTTGCAGCTTCGCCAAGGTGCCATTGATCCGCAGGACATCGACCGCATCGGACACGCAAGCGGTGAGTGTGCTGCCCTTGTCCAGAACGATCCCGAACTGCTCGGGTTTGTCACTGCCGGTGGGTAATTGGCCGACGATCTGGCCGTCCGTGAGTTCACTCTGCACCTGGAACGCAGTCGGCAGATCCAGCACCAGCGCGTCAATCTGACCGTTGTTCAACGCCGCTTTGGCATCGTCGTTGTTGTTGTAGACCGCGACTGGATTGCTGGTGTCAAGTGCCTTGGCCGCGGCGTAACTGGTGGTGCCGACCTGCGCGCCGAGTTTGAGCCCCCGTAAGCCATCGACCGTGGTGACCGCCGCCGCGGGCGAGGATTTCAGCGTCACGACTGCCTGGGTGACGTCATAGTAGGGCGCGGAGAAGTCGACAGCCTGCCTGCGCTCATCAGTGATGGAGAACTCATTGAGGTTGGCATCGAAGGTCTTCGGTCCGGGGGCGATCGCGGCGTTGAACGGCACCCGGACCCACTGCACGGCTTCGGCCCCGAAGCCCAGTTCGTCTGCGACGGCGTAGGCCACCGCCGATTCGAAACCCTTGCCGTTGGCGGGGTTGTCATCGGCGAACCACGGCGGGTAGGCCGGCTGGTCGGTGCCGAACGTCAGCACTCCGGCCTTCAGCGTCGCCAGCGAACCCCCGTCGCACTTTTTGCTACCGGCGGCCGTCGATGACCTATCAGGCTTTTCATTCGCCGACGCGCATCCAGCCAACGCGGCCACAGAGACACAAACGACACCGGTGATTAATCCTTTACGCATGGGCGGCATCATCGCCCACGACGGGCCGATGCGCCAGGCATACGCCCAGAAGACATGAAGCGGCCCCCGAGCCTTGGTATCCAGGTTGGACGGACCGGGGGCTCGGGGGCCGGGTAGCTGCCTGGAATTCGCCAGCGCGCGCAGGGCGCGGGTGATTTCCGGCACCTGGTGCTGCTAGCGGGCAGCCACCTCACATGTCCACGAAGAACTATTCAAAATTCCGGACCACCTCCTCTCTTGTGTACCGAAGACCGTACCCGTGCGGAGATGGTCGTGCCAAGCATTTTTTTCACCCGGTCAGCACTCGCCGCGAACCGCGGCCTCGATCAGCTCAGCCACCACGGCGGCCAGCGGGGCCGGAGGTAACGGCCGGCTGTCCAGGGTGTGCACCCGGGCGGCCAGGGTGATGCTCGACACCAGCCAAACCCCCTGCGCCGCTTGGAGATCGGCGGGCCGCAACGCCTGAAAATCGCAGTCGTACCCGTTTGCACGGGCGACGTTGAACAGCGCCTGCTGGGTGGTTCCCCGCAGGATCGGGTACCACGGCGGGGGTGTGAGCAGGCAGGGTTGGCCGTCAGCGCCTTCGGTGGCGATCACCACCGTCGAACGGGGACCTTCGAGGATGAAGCCGTCGGAACTGACGAAAATGACCTCGTCAAAGCCCTCATCTGCAGCGTGCCGAAGCGCGGCCATGTTCACCGCATACGACAGCGTCTTAGCACCGGCCAGCAGCCAGGGCATCGCATTGACCCCGGCGGCCGGCAGCCCGCGCTCGAGCAGCATCGCCGACACACCGTCGCGGCGGGCCGCCGCCGCGCGGGAAAGCACCGGATTGATCATCAGGTAGGCCGTCGGCTCTGAACCGGTCTCCCGGCCACGGCTGTACACCAGTCGCAGCGCACCCTCGTCGGCCGTCTGCGATGACCACTGGCTCACGGCTACCTCAATGGCTCGGCGCCAGACGGCCAGATCGGGCACCGGCAGTTCCAGCATCGCCGCCGAGGAGACCAGCCTCCGCAGGTGCGACTCGACCAGGCAGGCGTCGCCGTCGCGGACCAGCAGGGTCTCGAAGATGCCGTCGCCGCGCACCGCCGCCAGATCGTCTGCGAAGAGCTGCGGCTCAGCCGGATCACGGACTTCACCGCCAAGGGTGACGAGTACCGAGGGCCGGTCGGACATGGGGCATGAGCCTACTGGCAGGCCAGTAGGCTTCAGGTGTGTCAGCCGTTCCCGTACCTGCCCACTCGCATGACGTCGGTGCGGTCTGGCACTACGGCGACCCGTTCTCCGAGCAGCACGCCGCCGAGCATGACGCGGTGGTGGTGGACCGCTCGCACCGGGCGGTCATCACGCTGGCCGGAGCCGACCGGCTCAGTTGGCTTCATTCGATCTCCACCCAGCACCTCACCGACCTAACCGACGGCGCCTGCACCGAGAACCTGAGCCTGGATGGTCAGGGCCGGGTGGAGGATCACTGGCAGCAGACCGAACTGGCCGGGGTCACCTATCTGGACACCGAGCCGTGGCGTGGCGAACCGCTGCTGGCGTATCTGAAGAAAATGGTCTTCTGGTCCGACGCGCAGCCGGCCGCCGCGGACCTGGCTGTGCTGTCGCTGATCGGACCCAGGCTGGGGGACCCCGGCGTGCTCGCGGCACTCGGGCTGAATCGGTTGCCCGACGAGTCGACCGCCGTGGCGCTGCAGCCGCCCGCAGGCGGATTCGTGCGCCGAATGCCGGCCGCGTCCGGCCAGGTGGAACTCGACCTGGTGGTGCCTCGTCGCGATGTCGACGAGTGGCTGGGCAGGCTGACCGCCGCCGGAGTTCGCCGTGCGGGTATCTGGACCTACGAGGCGCACCGGGTGGCGGCGCGTCGGCCCCGTCTCGGGGTGGATACCGATGAGCGGACGATCCCGCACGAGGTCGACTGGATCGGCCCACCCGGACAGGGGGCGGTGCACCTGGACAAGGGCTGCTATCGCGGTCAGGAGACCGTGGCACGCGTGCACAATCTGGGGCGGCCGCCCCGGATGCTGGTGCTGGTACACCTCGACGGTTCCGGCGAACGCCCGGCCACCGGCGATCCACTGCTGGCCGACGGTCGAACAGTCGGTCGTCTGGGCACTGTCATCGACCACTTTGACCTCGGCCCGATCGCGCTCGCTCTGGTCAAACGCGGCACTCCGGCCGGCACCGCACTGACCACCGGCGGTGAGCACCCGGTCGCGGCCGAGATCGACCCGGACTCGCTGCCGGCGGCCGACGCGGCCGGTGCCGGTCGAATCGCGGTTGAGCGCCTCCGCGGCGGCGGCAGCAGTTGAGATTCGCCGCTCGGCGAACGGGCCTGCGGACGCATCGGAGCGCGGCACGGTAAAGTGTCGGCAGGACACAGACAACACTGATCGGAGCCGCCTGAACTTCAGGCCGCTCCGTTATTGCGCGAGGGGGTTCCCCCATGGGCCGCGGCCGGGCTAAGGCAAAGCAGACCAAGGTTGCCCGAGAGCTGAAATACAGCTCTCCGCAGACCAACTTCGAGCGGCTTCAGCAGGAGCTGACCGGGGCCGAAGAGGGCGATCCTCGCGGTGCGGTCAACGGCTCCGACGACGCGTGGGACGACCAGGGAAGCTGACAGCGCGTCGTTCGCGGTTCGTCTAGAACCGGGGGTGCTGTCCGACCAAAGTGGTTCGAGGCCCGTCTTTTCCTTTCGTGACGCCACCCAGCGTCCAGCAGTCCAGGTGCCGGGCAGTCAGGATCGCCAGTGCGCGGTCGACGTCGTCCGGTGCGACGACGGCGACCATGCCGATGCCCATATTGAAGGTCTTCTCCATTTCGGCGCGGTCGACTCGGCCGCGCTGGGCGATCAGCCCGAAAATCGGCGCCGGCGACCAGCTTCCGCGGTCGATCTCGGCGACCAGCCCATTGGGAATGACCCGTTCGAGGTTGCCGGCCAACCCGCCGCCGGTGACATGGCAGAAGGTACGGACCTTGGTTTCGGCCGCCAACGCCAGACAGTCCTTGGCGTAGATCCGGGTGGGCTCGAGCAACTCCTCGCCGAGGGTGCGCCCGAACTCCTCGACGTGGCCGGCCAGGCTCATCCGGTCGATCTCCAGCAGCACCTTGCGGGCCAGCGAATACCCGTTCGAGTGCAGGCCGGAGGATCCCATCGCGATCAGGACGTCACCGGGCCGTACACGTTCGGGTCCCAGGACATCGTCGGCCTCGACAACGCCGACGCCGGTGGCCGAGATGTCGTAGTGGTCTGGCTCCATCATCCCGGGATGCTCCGCGGTCTCCCCGCCGAGCAGCGCACAGCCGGCGATCACGCACCCATTGGCAATACCGGCGACAATCGCGCTGACCCGCTCCGGAACGGTGCGCCCGATCGCGATGTAGTCCTGGAGGAACAGCGGCTCCGCTCCGCACACCACCAGGTCGTCGACCACCATCGCGACCAGATCCAGTCCGACGGTGTCGTGCTTATCCATGGCCTGGGCGATGGCCAGTTTGGTTCCCACACCGTCGGTGGAGGCGGCCAGTACCGGTTCGCGGTAGCCCCCACGCAACGCGAACAGGCCGGCGAAACCACCCAGACCGCCGCGCACCTCTGGGCGGGTAGCCCTCCTGGCCAACGGTTTGAACAACTCGACCGCTCGATCGCCGGCCTCGATATCCACACCGGCCGTTGCGTAGGAGATGCGGCCGTCTTCCTCGCTCATCGGCGCTAAGGCTACCGGCAGTCGACCGGCATCGGTCAACCGACGTTGCGGGTGAGCCATTCGCCCAGCGGCGCGGCAGCCCGGAGTGCGGTGACCACGCGCTCCTTAGTCTTGACGGTGCCGAGCCAGGCACCCACCGGCCAGGTCTTCATCGTCGCGATGCCCTTGTGCCGGAGCAGGTCGATGCGTGGATGGTCTTTGGCGATGCCGCGCGGCGCGGTCTTCAGCACCTCGTGGGCCATGGTCTGGTAACCGGCCTCCTGCAGGGCCGCGACGATCTCGGCGAGTTCGGTCCCGGACTTCTCGCGAGTGACGGCGGTGCGGTAGCGCTGAAGCGGACGTCCCGGTAGGGGCGGAACAGCTTTCCCGCACCGAATTCGTCGGCCAGTTCGGCCAGCAACTGCTCCATCGGGCCACGTACGTCCCGCTCGTAGACGGCCCTGTGGTCCTGCCAGTACACCGTGGAGTTGTCGGCCTGCAGGCCCTCGTAGAACTCGACCGCCTCGACGGGCCACCCACTGAACGCCATGGGGATCAGTGTGGCTCATGGCTGGGTGCGAATTCCCTGGCGGCGCGCTGACGGTTGGCGGGATCCGCGCGACGGAGCCGCCCGCAGTATGTTGTAGATCAGTCAAGTTTTAGGCCAGTCAAGTTGTCAGTCAGTCAAAGCAACGAACGGAGGCGCGGGTGGCGGCGAAGCAGCTGCGGTGCCTGGTGACCGGTGCCACCGGCTACATCGGTGGACGCCTAGTCCCGCGCCTGCTCGACAGCGGGTTCGCGGTGCGGGCGCTGGCCCGAACACCGGACAAGCTGGCGGGCGTCCCGTGGCGTGACCGCATCGAGGTGGCCCGCGGTGATCTGGGCGACGCCGCTTCCCTGGAAGCCGCCTTCGATGATGTCGACGTCGTGTACTACCTCGTGCATTCGATGGGTTTCTCCAAGGACTTCGCAACCGAGGAGCGTCGCGCGGCCGAGCACGTCGTCAACGCCGCCCGCAAGGCCGGGGTGCGGCGAATCATCTATCTCAGCGGCCTACACCCCGAGGGTATGGAGCTGTCCAAGCATCTGCGGTCGCGGACCACAGTGGGCGAGATCTTGATCGCCTCGGGCATCGAGACCATCGTGCTGCAGGCCGGAGTCGTCGTCGGCTCAGGTTCGGCGTCCTTCGAGATGGTTCGCCACCTCACCGACCGGTTGCCGGTGATGACCACCCCGAAGTGGGTGCACAACAAGATCCAGCCGATCGCGATCCGCGATGTGCTCTACTACCTGGTCGTCGCGGCCACCTGCCCGGTTCCGAAGTCCCGGGAATGGGACATCGGCGGACCCGACGTCCTTGAATACGGCGACATGATGCAGATCTACGCCCAGGTGGCGGGACTGCGGCCACGCCGCATTCTGGTGCTGCCGGTGCTCACCCCGCGCATCGCCTCGCTATGGGTGGGACTGGTAACGCCGATCCCCACCGGGCTGGCCCGGCCGCTGGTGGAGTCGCTGCACTGCGATGCGGTGATGGACAACCACGACATCGACACCATCATCCCGCCGCCGGAGGGAGGTCTCACGCCCTACAAGCGTTCGGTATCGCTGGCCCTGGAACGGATCGCCCGCGGCGATGTGGAGACCACCTGGAACACCGGAACCGCCGCGAATCTGCCCAGTGATCCGGAGTGGGCCGGTGAGGTGGTGTTCACCGATACTCGCGCCCGGCACACGTCCGTCAGTCCCGAGCAATTGTGGAAGGCCGTTGAGCGCAGCATCCCGGCGCATTGGCGGGTCGAGGAACGCGAACCTGGACAGGTTCTGAAATTGCGTGCCGAGCGACGTGGGCCCGGTGACCGCTGGCTGGAAATGCGCGTCACCCCGGAGGGCACCGGAAGCCGCTATGAACAGCAGGCCATCTTCTACCCGCGCGGACTAGGCGGCCGGGTGTACTGGTTCGCGGGACGGCCGCTGCAGGCAATGGCGTTGGATCGCCGGGTGCGCCGGATCACCTCAGCGGTGAACTGAGCCGCCGGCACGTTTCACGGGCGGCTGAGCGCCGAGACGTTGTCGTTGTCGGCCTGCACGGCGGCCAGCATGTTCTCCACGACGTTCTTGCCGAGCGCGTTCGCACCCGGCAGCTCGATCGGGTAGTTGCCATCGAAACAGGCGCAGCACAACCGGCTGGCGGGCTGCTCGGTTGCCGCAATCATTGCTTGCTGGGAGATGTAGATCAGGCTGTCGGCGCCGATCGCCTGACGGACAGCCTCAATCATCTCGCCGTCGTCGGTCTGGGTCCCGGGCGCGTTGGCGATAAGTTCGGCAGGGGTGGCGAAGTCGATACCGTAGAAGCACGGCCATTTCACCGGCGGTGAGGCAATCCGCACGTGGATCTCAACCGCGCCTGCCTCGCGGAGCATCCGGATCAGAGCACGCTGAGTGTTGCCGCGGACGATCGAATCATCAACGACTACAAGACGTTTACCGCGAATAACCTCTTTGAGCGGATTGAGCTTGAGCCGGATTCCCAGCTGACGGATGGTCTGCGACGGCTGGATGAACGTACGGCCGACATAGGCGTTCTTCATCAGGCCCTGCCCGAACGGAATACCCGACTCCTGGGCGTAGCCCACCGCGGCCGGAGTGCCGGACTCCGGTACACCGATCACCAGGTCGGCGTCGACCGGCTTCTCCCGGGCCAGTCGGCGGCCGATGTCGACCCGGGCACCGTGCACCGAGCGTCCGGCCAGGTTGCTGTCGGGCCGGGCCAGGTAGACGTATTCGAATACGCAGGCCTTCGGAGTGGGGGGCGCAAAACGAGTGGAGCGGACGCCGTCGGCGTCGATGGCCAACAACTCCCCGGGTTCGATATCACGCACGAAGGACGCACCGACGATATCGAGTGCCGCGGTCTCGGAGGCGACTACCCAGCCGCGGTCGAGCCGACCCAGCGACAGCGGGCGCACCCCGTGGGGATCGCGAGCGGCGTAGAGCGTGGTCTCATCCATGAAGACCAGGCAGAAAGCGCCCCGCACTCCCGGAAGCAGTTCCAGGGCGGCCTGCTCGATACTGGAGTCGGCGGCCCCGCCGGCCAGCAGCGCGCCGAGAATGTCTGAATCGGTGGTCGCCGCACCGGGCGTGTTGTGGTTGATCAGACCGGCGTTACGGGCCCGGTCGGCAAGCTCAGTGGTGTTGACCAGATTTCCGTTGTGTCCCAGCGCAACTCCGGTTCCGGCCGCAGTGTTGCGGAACACCGGCTGTGCGTTCTCCCACGTCGTCGATCCGGTGGTCGAGTAGCGGCAGTGGCCGATCGCGACGTGACCCGGCATGGCACCGAGAGTCTGTTCGTCGAACACCTGACTGACCAGGCCGAGATCCTTGAAGACCAACACCTGGGAGCCGTCGGCGACCGCGATCCCGGCGGCCTCCTGGCCGCGGTGCTGCAGGGCGTACAGGCCGTAATAGGTGAGTTTGGCGACTTCCTCGCCGGGGGCCCAGACGCCAAAGACGCCGCATTCTTCCCGAGGTGGATCTTCCAGTTGGCCGGTCACGATGATGAGCTGCTCCCTGACGGAGTTTGGGCTGGCTTGGTGCTGATTCTACGGCCATCGGCAGCCAAAGCGGGAATCGAATCGCGCCGTGTCAGTCGCCGTCGCATTCGCCAAGGCTGACCAGCGGAAACCATGGCGAAATCACTGCGGCGCGGGCGCCGGAGAGGCGCAGCAGGCCGTCCGCCACAGCATCCTCGAAGGCTATGCGCCCGGTGACCAGTAGCAGCCAGGTTCGCGGGTCGGTCTCCACCACGTTCGGCGGTGTTCCACGGGTGTGCTTCGGACCTGAAATGCATTGCACCGCAATGAAAGGCGGGATCCGGACCTCAACGCTGGAACCGGGTTCCAGCGCGGCCAGGGCGCGGGCGCTGAGCCGGACCGCGTCAGCGATCTGCGCGGAGGCGGGTTCGGTGGCGGTGCCGTCGCGGAGCCAGCGTTCGAGCTTGGCCACCGCCGCGCGGATTGCCTGCGGATCGACACTGCGTTGAGTGGGCATATGTCAGCAGCGCACGGGTGCCGGAGTTGCGGTTCGGCGAGCCACCGCGAGGACGAGCAGACCCGCGGGCAGCAGTGCGGCGGCAAGGGCGGCGAGGATCGCCTCGATGCCGCCGGCGGTCGACATGCCGCCGCTATGCAGTCGTTCCACCATGGTGCCGGCCACCGCCACCCCGACACCCCCCATCGCGATCATGGCCGTCAACGCGATCCCCGCCGCCTCCCCCGCCCGCTGCGGACTGACGACGGCTTGAGTGGCCACGGTCGTGAAGGCATAGACCAATCCCAGGGAGAATCCGCAGGCCGTCAATGCCGGCAGATACAGCGCCCAATCACGGGCGACCGCAAGCAAACCCAGGCTGACGGCAGCGAGCAGGGTGGTCAGACCCATGACCCGCACCGGCTGCTGGGCGGCGAGCCGTCCCGACAGCACCCCGCCGAGAGCGGCGCCGGCGGACGGTCCGAGGAATACCAGCCCGGCCGCCAACGGATCCAGTCCGCGGGCGTCCTGCAGATACACCGTGGACAGGAAGATCGTGACCCCGTAGGCGATGTTGGCGATCGTGCCCGCGGCCACCAGCACGGTGAAGCGGATGTCACGCACCAACGACAGGTCGACCAGCGGCCAGCGCACCCGGCGCTCGACGATCACGAACAACCCGAGCAGCGCAACGGCGCCGACGAATGCGCCGACGGTCGCCGCCGACCACCACCCCCATGCCGGTGCCCGATCGAAGGTGAGCGTGAACACCGCGATACCGGTCGTCAACAGCGCCAGGCCGGCGACGTCGATTCGACGCGGTGCGCCCGAGTCACGGGACTCGCTGATCGCGAATGCTCCGATGATCGCGCACGCCGCAGTCAGCGGGATGTTCAGCGCGAAGATCCACCGCCATCCGACGGTCTGGGTGAGCAGGCCCCCGATCAGCGGGCCGGCGGCATTACCCAGACCGGCGATGCCGTAGGCCAGGCCGATCATCCGGCCGGACTGCCCCGGGGGGAATGCGTTGGTGATCACACTGACCGACGCGGGGAAGATCAGCGCTGCGCCCGCGCCCTGCACGGTGCGGAAGGCGACCAGTGTCGCGACCGACGGCGCCACGGCGCACAACAGGGAAGCGAGTCCGAATACTGCAATACCGGTCAGCAGGACCCGTTTGCGGCCGAAGATGTCGGCCAGTCGGCCACCCGGAACCATCAACGCGCCGAGAGCGACCATGTAGATGCTGACGATCCACTGCAGATCGGTGGCCCTACTGTCGAAGTCGGTGGCCATTCTCGGCAGCGCAAGATTGATCGCGAAGTAGTCGATCTGCACGCAGAACAACGCCAACGACACCGCGACCATCAGCCACCTGCCGTTGGCAGGACCGCCGTCTGCGTCGCCCCGGGTCTCGGTCATCCGAAGAGCCCGGGCAGCACTCCCTCGGATATCTGGCGTAGTTCGTCAAGCGTCACCGTGAAAAGGCCTTGTATCTCAACGGAATCCGAGCCGTCGTCGGAGCCGCCGATCCGAGTTGCGGGCAGGCCGCGGGCTTCGCACATGGCCCGGAACCGGCTCTCCTCGGTACGCGGCACCGCCACCAGAACGCGGCCGGCGGACTCGGAGAACAGAAAGACAAACGCATCAGCGACGGACTCACAACCACTGGGAAGCACCAGTCGGCATCCGGTTTCGCCGGCCAGGGCCGCCTCGACAACGGTCTGGATCAGCCCACCTTCGCTCAGATCGTGGGCAGCCGAGACCAGTCCGTCGCGGGAGGCGGCGGTGAGCACGTCGGCAAGGAGCTTCTCCCGTGCCAGGTCCACCTTCGGCGGTACGCCACCGAGATGGTCTGCGGTGACCTGCGCCCAGATCGAGCCGTCGAACTCGTCGCGGGTGTCGCCGAGGAGCATCAGGGTTTCGCCAGGTTCGGCTCCCAGGCCGGTCGGAAGTCGTCGGCGCACATCGTCGATCACGCCGAGTACGCCGACCACCGGCGTGGGCAGGATCGCGGTCGCCCCGGTCTGGTTGTAAAAGCTGACGTTGCCACCGGTCACCGGAATGCCCAGGGTGGCGCAGCCGTCGGCCAGGCCCCGGACGGCCTGGGCGAACTGCCACATGACGCCGGGATCTTCCGGGGAGCCGAAGTTGAGGCAGTTGGTCACCGCGATCGGGGTGGCGCCGGTGACGGCGACGTTGCGGTAGGCCTCGGCCAGTGCCAACTGGGCACCGGCGTAGGGGTCGAGTTGCGTATAGCGGCCCGACGCGTCGGTCGACACCGCGATACCGCGCCCGGTGGTCTCGTCGATACGCAACACCCCGCCGTCGGCGTGCTCGGCCAGCACGGTGTTGCCCCGCACATAGCGGTCGTACTGCTGCGTGATGAACGCCCGGCTGCACAGGTGCGGGCTGCCCAGCAGCGCAAGCAGGGTCGCACGTAACTCGTCGGCGGTCTGCGGTCGTGGGAGTTTTGCACTGGTATCGGCGATCAGTGCATCCTGGGTGTCCGGTCGCGCCATTGGACGCTCGTACACCGGGCCCTCGTGGGCGACCGTGCGGGGCGGGACGTCGACGACGACGTCCCCGTGCCAGGTGATCTTCAGCCGGTCACCGTCGGCGACCTCACCGATCACGGCGGCCAGCACATCCCACTTACGGCACACCGCCATGAACTGCTCGACGTTCTCCGGTGCCACCACGGCACACATGCGTTCCTGTGACTCGCTGGACAGCACCTCAGCCGGGCTCATATTCGTTGCGCGCAGCGGAACCCGATCCAGTTCGATGGTCATACCACCGTCGCCGGCGGAAGCCAATTCGGATGTGGCACAGGATAATCCGGCCCCACCGAGATCCTGGATACCGACCACCAGGTGGGCGGCATACAGCTCGAGGCAGCACTCGATGAGCACCTTCTCCATGAACGGATCACCGACCTGCACACTGGGCAGTTTTTTCCGAGATCCGCTTGCGGGATCGAGCTTCGATCCAGCCCCGGTACCGCTCTCGTCACCGGAAAACGTGTCTGATGCCAGCACCGATACTCCGCCGATGCCGTCCAGGCCGGTGCGCGCACCGAACAGGATGATCTTGTTCCCGGTGCCCGAGGCGAATGCCAGGTGCAGGTCTTCCTTACGCAATACGCCCACACACATCGCGTTGACCAATGGATTGCCGGCGTAGGAGGCGTCGAACACCGTCTCGCCGCCGATGTTGGGCAGGCCGAGGGAGTTGCCGTAACCGCTGATCCCGCGCACCACTCCGTCGAGGACGCGTCGGGTGTCGGGAGCATCGGCGGCGCCGAAGCGCAACTGGTCCATCACCGCGACCGGCCGCGCCCCCATCGCCATGATGTCGCGAACGATGCCACCGACTCCGGTGGCTGCGCCCTGATAGGGCTCGACGAACGAGGGGTGGTTGTGGGATTCGACTTTGAACGTGACGGCCCAGCCGTCACCGATGTCGACGACGCCCGCGTTCTCGCCGATGCCGGCCAGCATGCCGGCCCGCATCTCCTCGGTGGTGGTCTCGCCGAAATAGCGCAGATGCACCTTGGAGGACTTGTACGAGCAGTGCTCGCTCCACATCACCGAGTACATGGCCAACTCGGCGTCGGTGGGCCGGCGGCCGAGGATCTCGCGGATGCGCTGATACTCGTCGTCCTTGAGCCCGAGTTCGCGGTAGGGCTGCGGCTGATCGGGCGTGGCCGCGGCGTGCTCGACCGTGTCGATCACGTCAGCCCATCACCGGCGCAACGCAGAACACATTGCCGTCGGGGTCCTCCAGCACCACCCAGCCGTAATCACCGAACGAGTGGCGTCCGGTCTCCGCGGCACCGAGTTCGACGAGGCGGGCGATCTCAGCTTCCACATCGGCGGTCTCGAAGTCGAGGTGGATGCGGGCCTTGCCGGGAGTCGGGTCATCGACCCGCTGGAAGCCCAGCCGCGGGCCCGCCGCACACGCCACCATCAGGAATTCGCCCGGCACCAGGGGGACCACCGTGCCGTCGAGCACGGTGGACCACCAGTCGGCCAGCCGGTCCGGCTCGGTGCAGTCGAACGTCACCATTTCCACCGTCAGATTCGCGGAGCCAACCATGGGCCAACACTAACTCAGTCCGGTGCCAGGAACGCCGCCAGCGCGGCGGCACAGGAGCCGACATCGGCGGCGCCCATGAGTTCGCGAGCGGAGTGCATGGCCAGTTGCGGTGCGCCGACGTCGACGGTCGGGATGCCGGTCCGCGCCGCCGTCATCGGCCCGATGGTGGATCCGCACGGCAGGTCGGCGCGGTGCTCGTAGCGCTGCAGCGGCACACCCGCCGCCCGGCAGGCCAGCTCGAAGGCCGCCGCGGTGCGACTGTCGGTGGCATAGCGCAGGTTGGGCTGGACCTTGAGCACCGGTCCGCCGTTGACGTAGATCGGATGGCCGGGTTCGTGGCGCTCCGGGTAGTTCGGGTGGGTGGCGTGCGCCATATCCGCCGAGGCCAGCATCGAGGCGGTCGTCAGGCGCAGGAAGTCCTCCCGGTCACCACCTGCGGTCAGCACGATGCGCTCCAGCGTCGTACGCAGGAGGTCCGACTGCGCGCCGTGATCGGAGACCGAGCCCACCTCCTCGTGGTCGAACAGCGCCAGCACCGGCAGGTAGTCGGACGACTCCGCGGCCAGCAGTGCCTCCACCCCGGCGTAGCAGCTGGCCTGGTTGTCCAGCCGCGGCGCGCTGATGAGGTCTTTATCGACCCCGATCACCCTCGACGGGGTCAGGTCATGGGTCATCAAGTCTGCTGACAGCAGGTCGGCTGGCGTCACCCCGGCCCAATCGGCGACGTAGTGGTGGAATGGCCGGGCCGGGCCGTCGGCCCCGAATACCGCGTCGAGGTGGCGCTGCGGGTTGAGGCTGACGGAGTTGCGGTCCTCGGCGAGGTGGATCGCCAGTTGCGGCACCCGCAGTAGCGGTTCGTCGAACCGCACCAGGCGGTGCTCGATGCGGCCGCCCTTACCGAGCAACGAAATCCGGCCACTGAGGCCCAGGTCACGATCAAGCCAGGAGTTGAGCCATGCTCCGCCGTAAGGTTGCAATCGCACCAGACGCCACATGGTTTCGGTGCGATCCGGATGCTGCTTGACCCGCAGGTTGGGGCTGTCGGTGTGGGCGCCGATGATCCGGAATGGCTGTTGCCGGCCTGATGCCGTCCAGGCGACCACCGATCCGGACCGGATCGTGAAGAATCGGCCGGCGGCGGCCTCGCCCCACCGGTCGGTCTCGGCCAGTTCGGTGTAGCCGGCCGAGCGCAGCCGGTCGGCAACCGTCGCGCAGACGTGGAACGGCGACGGCGAGGCGTCAATGAACTCACACAGTCCGCGCGCGGTGGCCTCGGTCATCACTCAGGCAGCCAGCACTGCGTCGAGTGCCGAGAAGAACATGCCGAGCCCGTCGTCGGACGGTCCGGTGAGCGCCTCGGTGGCGTGCTCCGGGTGTGGCATCAGCCCGACCACTCGGCCGTTGGCCGAACTGACTCCGGCGATCCCGCGCATCGAGCCGTTGGGGTTGTCGGCGTACCGAAGTACCACTCGGCCCTCGGCCTCGAGTGCATCGAGCACGGATTCGCTTGCCACATAACGGCCTTCGCCGGACTTCAGCGGCACCAGCAGTTCAGCACCCGGTTCGTAGCGCGACGTCCACGCTGTCGCCGTCGATGCGACCTGTAACCATACGTCGCGGCAGATGAAATGCAGGCCGGCGTTGCGGGTCAGCGCACCGGGTAACAGGCCGGCTTCGCACAGCACTTGAAAGCCATTGCAGATTCCCAGCACCGGCATGCCTCGACCGGCCTCGGCAACCACCTCGCCCATCACCGGTGCGAACTTGGCGATCGCCCCACAGCGCAGATAGTCACCGTAGGAGAATCCGCCGGGCACCACGACGGCGTCAACATCCTTGAGGTCGGCGTCGGCATGCCACAGGCTCACCGCCTCGGCTCCGGCCAGGCGCACCGCACGCGCGGCGTCGATGTCATCAAGGGTGCCAGGGAACGTGATGATCCCCACGCGAGCGCTCATAGCGGGTCCCGGCTGACCGACCAGTCCTCGATGACGGTGTTGGCCAGTAGCGACTCAGCGATCTCGGCGAGTTGATCGTCGGTCACCGAATCGTCAACCTCAAGCTCAAACCGCTTGCCCTGCCGGACATCTGAGATACCGGCATGGCCAAGGCGACCCAGCGCGCCGACGATAGCCTGGCCCTGCGGGTCGAGAATCTCAGCTTTGGGCATCACGTGGACAACAACCCGGGGCACTGCAGCTCCTCTGACGCGGCGGATGGTGCAGGTTGATCCTAGCGTCGGGTCACGGGCACGAACCTATGTAGGCCGTGCACAACGGCGCGGCGAGCGCCTGGAGAATGGTCTCGTCGGTCACCGTGGGCCAGGGAGTCTGCGGTGGCGAGTTCGACCACAGCGCCAGTTCGGTAATGGTGCTGTTGATCGGATCGGCAAGCAGATACTCATGGAGGATCACCGGTCCGCTGACGGCTGCGGCCATCTGAACCGGCTCGTCCAGGGTCAGCGATGGGGACGCCGCGGCGTTGCTCTGTTGGCAGGCCCGCAACGCGGTGACCGCGGCGGCGAAGGTATCGCGGGCAAGCTGGCCACCCCACCATGTCTCGCCACGCCAGTGCAGCACCTGGGCCTGCATCTGCCACTGGCCGGCGGCGTTGGTCACCACCGCGCGCTCGGCGACCGCGAAGGTTCTCGGGTCATGTCCGACCGGTGGGCTGACACACAGTTCCTCAAATCGGAACCGCGGCGATCGTGCCGTCACCGCTACCCCGGCAAGCTCGGGCCAGTCGTAGCGAGAGTGCAGCGGGATCGACGACGGTGCGATCCACGCGGTATCGGGAATACGGTTGCAGGCCGGGGGGCAGGTGCCGGCCGGCTCGGCGCTCGCCGGTGGTGCCACGACGATCAGCGAGGCCGTCACCACCGATGTGAGGACCATCCGCATACGCCGCCTCCTGTGCGAGCACAATCGTAAGCATGGAACTGACACACTTCGGGCATTCATGCCTGCTGGCAGAGCTTGGTGTCGCGCGGCTGCTGTTCGACCCGGGCACCTTCTCCCACGGTTTTGAGGGCATCACAGGTCTCTCGGCGATCCTGATCACCCACCAGCACCCCGACCACGCCGATCCGCAGCGACTGCCCGCGCTGGTTGAGGCCAACCCCGGTGCCGCGTTGTACGCCGATCCTCAGACCGCCGACCAACTCGGCGGTGACTGGCGTGCGGTTCACGTCGGTGACGAAATCACCATCGACGGGTTGAGCGTCCGCGGAGTCGGCGGCCGCCACGCTGTCATTCACCCCGAGATCCCGGTGATCGACAACATCTCCTACCTGATCGGCGATAACGAACACCGCGCCAGGCTGATGCACCCGGGCGACGCGCTGTTCGTCCCCGATGAGCCGATCGAGGTGCTCGCCACCCCGGCCGCCGCACCGTGGATGAAGATCTCCGAGGCGGTGGACTATCTGCGCGCGGTGGCGCCCCAGCACGCCGTTCCGATCCATCAGGGCATCATTGCCCCGGAAGCCCGCGGCATCTTCTACAGTCGGCTCGCCGAGATGACCGAGACCGACTTCCGGATACTGACCGAGGAGAACTCGGTTCGGTTTTGAACAAAAGAAGGGAACTTCTGTGAGCGCAGCCGACCTTGAGAGGCTCTTCGGACTTGGCGGCAAGACGGCACTGGTCACCGGCGGTACCCGCGGAATCGGGATGATGATCGCGCGCGGCCTGCTGCAGGTCGGCGCGCGCGTGGTGGTCAGCTCGCGCAAAGCCGACGCCTGCGAGCAGGCCGTCGCGGTGCTCTCGGAGTTCGGTGACGTTCATGGGGTCGCGGCTGATCTTTCCCGCCAGGAGGAGTGCAAGCGGTTGGCCGCGGACGTGCTCAACCGGACCGACACCCTCGACATCCTGGTCAACAATGCCGGGGCCACCTGGGGCGAGGCGCTGGAGACATTTCCTGCCGCGGCCTGGGATCGCGTCCTCGACCTCAATGTCAAGTCGCCGTTCTGGATGGTCCAGGAACTACTGCCCGCGCTGCGCAAAGCGGGCACTCAGGATGACCCGGCGCGCATCATCAATATCGGCAGCATCGACGGCATCCACGTCAGCCCGATGACGACCTATTCGTACTCGACGAGCAAGGCCGCGATACACCAGCTGACCCGAGTGCTGGCCAAAGAACTTGGGCCCCAGCACATCACCGTCAACGCGGTGGCACCCGGACCGTTCCCATCGAAGATGATGGCTGCGACCCTGGAGGCATTCGGCGACGCGATCGCAGCCTCGGCCCCGCTGCGCCGGATCGGCCGAGACGACGATATGGCCGGGATCGCAATCTTCCTGGCCAGCCGGGCCGGCTCCTACCTGAATGGGGCCGTGATCCCGGTCGACGGTGGAATCGCCACCACCGCGAGCGGAACAGCCCGCTAAGCGTTGTCGATCTCAGGCCGCGTCGGCGAGCGCTGGATCCGGATCCCACCGGTAGACGACCGGGGTGCAACCGTGCATCAGCGCGAGGTCGACGGCATCCAGCACTGCCTGCCGGGGACCCGGCTTGCCGAGTTGACGAGCTGACACGGCCAATCGCACTGTCCCGCCGCGTCGAGCAGTGCGTTCAGCGGAAAGGACCACGGTCCGACACCACCACGGTTCGGTGAGAAATCCCGCACCGATACCGATCACCCGGCCCTGCAGCGTCCTGCCGCGCAGCAGGTCCACAGTCTCGTAGAGCCCGATGAGGAGACGAAAGCCGTTGTGCGGCAGGGCGGTGACCGTGCCTGCCGAGGCGGTCCAGCCTGGTGCCGCAAACAGTCTGGTCCGCAAACCAAGCTGCTCCAGGGTGCGGTCGGCGGCAATCAGGCGAAGGTTCGCCTCATGCGCGGGCAGCGTCGCAAACTCGCTGCGCAACCTCTTGGTAGCGGCCTCGTCAAACCCGTGCAGGACTACCGCATCGCCGGCCGCTCGACGGTCCTGGAGCCAATTGACGGTGATGTCGTCGGAGTCCAGGCGGTAGCCGCCCTTCAGACGAGGCGCGACGAACAGCGACAGCGGCACACTGCGCGCATCGAGTTGCCGGCAAAAGTCATCGAGATGCGGCAGCGTCCGATTGCTGATCCCGGACACCGACACGATCAACTCTGCGGACACACCTGGGAGTATCGCGAAAGCAGGTGTCTATTCGGTGACGCCCAAGTGGATGTCAGTGGTCAGCGCGGCAGGACCGCTTCGATAGCGGTGATCATCTCGGGCGCGTCCGGTTCGGTTCGGGGACGGAACCGATTGGCCACTTCGCCGTTGGGGGCGATGAGGAATTTCTCGAAGTTCCATTGCACATCACCGGCTTCGCCACCCGCGTCGGCGGTCTCGGTCAGCCGCGCGAAGAGCGGATGCCGGTCGGCCCCATTGACGTCGACCTTGGCCAACAACGGAAACGTCACGCCGTAGGTGGTGGAACAAAACGTGGCGATCTGCTCGGGCGTACCTGGTTCCTGTCCCATGAACTGGTTGCACGGGACTCCGATGACCGTCAATCCTCGGTCCGCGTAGTCGCGAGCCAACTGCTCCAGTGCGCCGTACTGCGGCGTCAGACCGCACTTGGACGCGACATTGACCACCAGGAGCGCTCGGCCGTCGTACTGGGCCAGCGAGGTGGGGTTTCCATCGAGTGTGGTGAGCGGGATCTCGGCCAAGGACATGGCGGTGAGACTACCTCTCCTGCGGTCCGAAACGCTGCGGGTCTGCGGTTGCCAGCAGCCAGGCATACTGGAATGCAGTTTCCCTCCACCGTTCGTAACGACCACTGATACCACCGTGGCCTGCCGCCATCTGAGTGCGCAACAGCACCGGATGCGGATCTGTCTTGACGTGACGCAGCGCGGCAACCCATTTGGCGGGCTCGACGTAGAACACCCGGGTGTCGTTGAGCGATGTCATCGCCAGAATCGCCGGGTACTGCTTGGCGCCGATGTTCTCGTAGGGCGAGTACGACTTCATATAGGAGTAGACGTCGGCATCCGCCAACGGGTTTCCCCACTCGTCCCATTCGGTGACCGTCAACGGCAACGACGGATCCAGGATCGTGGTGAGGGGATCGACGAACGGCACCTGCGCGAGAATGCCGGCAAACAACTCCGGTGCCATATTGGCGACCGCACCCATCAGTAGTCCACCCGCGCTCCCACCGAGCGCGACCAGATTATTCGGCCGGGTCAGCCCCGAATCGATGAGATGGTTTGCGGCGGAGATGAAGTCGGTGAAGGTGTTCTTCTTTTCCAGGAGCTTGCCCTGTTCGTACCAAAGCCTTCCCATCTCGCCACCACCACGGACGTGCGCGATAGCGAAGATCATGCCGCGGTCGAGTAGGGAGAGCCGGGCGATGGAGAACCGCGGGTCCTCGGAGGACTCGTAGGCCCCGTAGCCGTAGAGCACAGTGGGCGCCGGTGTTTCGACGCCAGTTCGGTGGATGAGCGAGATCGGGATCCGGGTGCCGTCGGATGCTATCGCCCAGTCCCGGCGCTCGACGTAGTCTTCTCGCCGGTAGTCGCCGAGCACCGGCTGTTCGCGCAGCAGGATTCGCTCACCGGATGCCAGGTCGATATCGTAGATTCGCATCGGGGTGACAAACGATGTCGCGCCGACCCGCAGCCGGGGTGATTCCCAGTTCGGATTACCGGCCAGCCCGGAAGCCATCAGTTCGGAATCGAAGGTGATCTCCGCCGGCGTTCCGTAGCCGTTGTCGATTGGCCACAACTGGAGGCGCGCCAGTGCTTCCCGACGATAGTGGACGACGATGTGGTGGGCGAACGCGTCGACACCCTCGAGGCGGACATCGTCACGCGACGCGATCAGAGTCGTCTGCGCGCCCGGGTTGCCGACCGGGGCATCGACCAGGGTGAAGTTGGGCGCACCGTCGTTGTGCAGGATCAGGAACCGATCCTGACCACCGATCACGGCGTGTTCAACGGAGTACTCGACACCTTCGCGGCGTGGCAGCACCACGGTGAAAGATGCCTGGGGTTCGGAGGCGGCGGCGAACCGGACTTCCGAGGTGATCGATGATCCGGCCGCGATGAGGATGTAGGCATTGCTCCGGGTTCGGCCCACCGCAACCCAGAACCGTGCGTCAGGTTCTTGGAAAACCTGCTCATCGGGTCCGGTTGCGCCGAGGCGGTGGCGCCACACCGTATCGGGGCGCCATGACTCGTCGACGGTCGTGTAGTAGACGCATTCGTTATCGGCCGCCCAGGTGACTCCAATGCCGATACCGGAAATCGTGTCCGGGTAGAGCTCGCCGGTGCGTAAATCCCTGAACCGCAGGGTGTATCGCTCGTCCCCGACAACATCGGTGGAGAAGGCCAATACGTTGCCGTCGATGCTGACGCTGCTGGCACCGAGCGAGAAGAAGTCGTGCCCGTCAGCTTCGGCATTCTCGTCGAGCAGCACCTGTTCATCCGGGACGAGAGTGTGCTCGTCGAGAACCGGAGGCTCCCAATCATCGGGTCCGGCGGCCGGACGCCGGCAGTGCACGCCGTACTGTTTGCCTTCGAAGCTCCGGCCGTAGTACCACCAGTCGCCGCGGCGCACCGGCACTGAAAGGTCGGTTTCCTTGGTTCGCGACTTGATCTCATCGAAGATCTGCTGCCGCAGGGGTTCCTGATAGGCCGTCTGCGCCTCGACGTAGGTGTTCTCCGCCTCCAGGTGGGCGATCACCTCCGGGTCGGACTTGTCGCGCATCCACTCATACGGGTCGACGAACACGTCGTCGTGGTGAACGCGGCGAGTTTCCACGCGTTTGGGAACCGGAGCCGCCCGGCCGGCCACATCAGGCTGGTGTGACCTCACGCGCCAATCCAGTCGGCGAACTTCAAACCCGAAATCCGCTCGTAGGCTTCGATGTAGCGCGCACGGGTCGACTCGACTATGGAGTCAGGCAGCGGAGGCGGCGCGGCTGCGCCCTGGCGGTCCCAGCCGGATTCCGGTCCGGTCAGCCAGTTACGCACGAACTGCTTGTCGAAGCTGGGCTGCACCACACCCTCGGTGTGGCTGTCGGCGGGCCAGTATCGCGACGAGTCCGGGGTGAAGACCTCATCAGCGAGCACCAGTCGCCCGTCACGATCTACACCGAACTCGAATTTAGTGTCGGCGATGATGATTCCCTTGGTGAGCGCGTGTTGGGCGGCCAGGTTGTAGGTCTGCAGAGTCAGGGCCCGTAACTGTTCGGCGCGTTCGGCCCCGATCATCTCGACGACCCGGTCGAACGAGATGTTCTCATCGTGGGCGCCGAGTTCCGCCTTGGTCGCCGGGGTGAACAGTGGGAGATTGAATCTGCTGGCCTCAACGAGCCCGGCTGGTAGCGCGATACCGCATACCGCTCCGGTGCGCTGGTAGTCCAGCAGTCCCGAGCCGGTCAGATAACCGCGCGCGACGCACTCGACCGGCACCATATCGAGTTGTCGCACCACCAGGGCACGGCCGAGCACATCGGCGGGGATACGTGGATCATCCGGTGGGCCGGCAAGGTGGTTGGGCGCCCCACCGTGGTCCGAGACAAGACCGAAGAAGAACGCACTCATCGCGGTCAGGATGCGGCCCTTATCCGGAATGAGAGTGTCGAGGATGTAGTCGAAGGCCGAGATGCGGTCAGACGCTACGAACAGCAGGTGCTCGTCGTCGATCCGGTACAGCTCACGAACTTTGCCGCTGGCCAGGTGGCGGTAATCGGTCAGGGCAGGACGCACCGGGTCAGCCTATCGGCCGCCGGCCGGGCGACTGTGCTGGGATCACACTCATGAAATCGCGCTTCCTTCCCTACGCCACCACCCCGGGCAGGCTGACCGCCCAGGTAGTCAGTGATCTGCTCGTCGCCTTGTGGATCAGCATCTGGGTGCTGGTCGGCCTCGGCGTGCATCATGCGATCGCGGCAATTGCGGGGGTGGGCACCCAGGTCAAAGATGGCGCAACCGGCATCTCGGAGAACCTCAATTCAGCCGGCGACAGCGCCGACCGGATCCCACTGGTCGGCGATGCGGTGTCCACACCGCTGCGCGCCGCCAGCAAGGCCGCCCTCGACCTGGCCGGCGCCGGACAGAACCTCAACACCACCGCCACCTGGCTGGCGGTACTGCTGGCCCTCGCGGTGGCCGCCCCTCCCATCCTCGCGATCTGTATGCCGTGGCTGTTCTTGCGGATCCGGTTCTTCCGCCGCAAGTGGACCGTGATCACGTTGGCCCAGACCCCCGCCGGCGAGCAACTACTCGCATTGCGGGCGCTGGCCAATCGGCCGCTGCGGAAGCTGACCGAGGTCACCGGGGACCCGGTCGGTGCCTGGCGGCGCGAGGATCCTGACGCGGTGCGGGGCCTGGCGGCACTGGAGTTACGTTCTGCGGGCGTGGCGAGGGTGACTTCGGCACCCTGAATTGTCTACGGGTTGAGCGCCACGAACAGGTGTCTGATCCCGGTGTGCCGATTGCTGCGGGTCCATTCCACCGGTGCGACGATGCGCACGTCTGAATATCGCGTCAGCAACTCCTCGAAGAGCACCCGCAGTTCGAGCCGGGCCAGGTTGGCACCCAGGCAGTAATGCACACCCTGCCCGAAACCCAGGTGCGGGTTCGGATTGCGGCCGATATCGAACTCATCGGCATGACGGAAGACGGCATCGTCGCGGTTGGCCGAACCCTCCCACACCACTACCTTCTGCCCGGCCTTGATCGAATTCCCACCGAGGGTGGTGTCGCGGGTGGCGGTGCGCCGCTTCGATGGCGACGGCGTAGTCCAGCGCACCATCTCCTCAACCGCGGTCGCCAGTAACGCCGGGGTCTCCCGCAGCCGCCGATACTGGTCGGGATGCTGGGCCAGGGCCAGCAGCCCACCGGCAACTGCATTGCGGGTGGTCTCCGCGCCCGCGCTGAACAGCAGACTGAAGAACAGGTACAGCTCGGTGTCCGACATCGACGGCGCATCGGGATCCTCGACGGTGGCGTTGGCCACGATGGACAGCATGTCGTCGCCGGGGTCGGAACGCTTCTCCGCGATGAGCCGGGTCCCGTAGGTGTACATACGCGAACCGGCATCCTCGACCGACAACCGCCCGACCTCACCCTTGCGAGACCGGCCGAAGTCGAAACTCGGCTCAATGGCTTCGAATAACCAGTGCCGTTCGGAATCAGGCACACCCAGCAGGATGCAGATCATCTGCATGGGTAGCTCGGCAGCCACATCGACGAGAAAGTCGAAAGCGGCATCGGGTTCGATCCCGTCGAGCAGAGCACGGGCGCGAGTACGCAGGTCGTCCTCCACCCGGCGGATCATCCGCGGAGTCAGGCCCGAGCTGACCAACCGCCGGATTCGCGCATGCCGAGGGTCGTCCATCATGTTGAGCACCTGACCGGCGACGGAAAGGTCCTGCAGCAGGGTGCCGCCGAAGGGCCGCTCTCCCCCGGTGACCGAGGAGTAGGTCACCGGATCCTTCAGAACCGCAAGGGTTTCGACATGGGTGGCAACCGACCAGAAACCCTCAGCGCCGGGGGTGTTGTCGGTGGGCTCGTGCCAGAAAACCGGGGCTTCGCGGCGGTGGATCGCGAACAACGGGTGGGGGAAGCCGTCGGCGAAGTTATCGAGGTCGGTGAAGTCGATATCACTCAATTCGACGTCCCTCAATTCGACGTCCCGGTGCGACATCGGGTTACAGAATCGCGCCCGGGGTGTAATTGGCCGCATCCGGGTAAGCGCTCACCAGTTCACCGACCGCCGCGACCACCCGATCCACCTGACTTGCCGCCGCTCCGATGAACGACTCGGTGTCGGCCAGGGCCCCATCCAGTGCGGCCCGGTCCAGTGGCAACCGCGGATCCGCAGCCAGCCTGTCGAGCAGATCCGGCTCGGCACCGCGTTCCCGCATGGCCAACGCGACAGCCACCGCATGCTCCTTGATGACCTCGTGGGCGGCTTCGCGGCCTACGCCGGCGCGTACCGCGGCAATGAGCACCTTGGTCGTGGCCAGGAACGGCAGGTAGCGATCCAGCTCCCGCTGGATCACCGCGGGGTAGGCACCGAACTCCTCCAGCACGGTGAGGCACGTCTCGATCTGACCGTCGACGGCGAAGAATGCATCGGGCAGCGCTACCCGGCGCACTACCGAGCAGAACACGTCGCCCTCATTCCACTGAGCCCCGGCCAGTTCCGCGGCCATCGATGCGTAGCCGCGCAGTACCACCTGCAAACCGTTGACCCGTTCGCAGCTGCGGGTGTTCATCTTGTGCGGCATGGCCGAGGATCCGACCTGCCCAGGCGCGAACCCTTCGGTCGCCAGTTCATGGCCGGCCATCAGCCGGATGGTGTGAGCCAACGACGAGGGTCCGGAGCCGAGTTGCACCAGTGCCGAGACGACGTCGTGGTCCAGTGAACGCGGATACACCTGGCCCACACTGTCGAGCACCGCGGTGAAGCCCAAGAAGTCCGCGACGCGTCGCTCAAGTTCGCCGAGACGATCCGCATCACCGTCGAACAGATCGAGCATGTCCTGCCCGGTTCCCATCGGGCCCTTGATTCCGCGCAGCGGATAGCGATCGACGAGCTCGCGAATACGGCTCAGGGCGATCAGCGTCTCCTCGGCCGCGGAGGCGAACCGCTTGCCCAGCGTGGTGGCCTGGGCGGCGACATTGTGGCTGCGGCCGGTCATCACCAGGTCCCGATAGCGGGTCGCCCGCTCGGCAAGCCGGGCCGCGACGGCCACTCCGCGGGCGTGCACGAGTTGCAGCGACTGCCGAATCTGCAACTGCTCGACGTTCTCGGTCAGATCCCGGCTCGTCATACCCTTGTGGACGTGCTGGTGGCCGGCGAGGGCGTTGAATTCCTCGATACGGGCCTTGACGTCATGGCGGGTAACGCGCTCGCGCGCGGCGATCGAGGCCAGGTCGACCTGCTCGACAACCCGTTCGTAGTCGGTGATTGCCGCCTCGGGCACCTCAACACCGAGTTCCCGTTGCGCCCGCAGCACCGCCAACCAGAGTCGGCGCTCAGCGACGATCTTGGCCTCCGGTGACCAAATCGCCACCATTTCGGCGCTGGCATACCGGTTGGCCAGCACGTTGGGGATCGCGGCGCGGGTGGTCACAATCACACAGCTTACGGTTTGGGGTGTGTACTTCGTGGGAGTCGACCTCGCCTGGGGTCAGCGCAGCCCGACAGGTGTGGCCGCGCTCGACAGCAACGGCGCCCTCTGTCATGTTGCGGTAGCTGGCGATGACGCCGACATCCTGGCGCAACTGGCACCCTTTGTCGGCGGTGAGTGTGTGGTGGCCTTCGACGCGCCGCTGGTAGTCACCAACGCATCCGGCAACCGTCCGTGCGAGGCCGCACTGAACCGCGACTTCCGCCGCTTCGACGCCGGCGCGCATCCGGCCAACACCGGCCTGGCCTGGTTCGCTGATGGTGGTCGGGCCGCACGACTGTGCGCAGCCCTGGAACTTGATCTCAACCCGCGCTCGTCATCACCGCGGCGCGCCCTTGAGGTGTATCCCCATGCCGCCAGTGTGGTGCTGTTCGGCCTCGACCGGACACTGAAGTACAAGCAGAAGCAGGGCCGTGAATTTCCGCAGTTGCAGTCGGAGTTATTGCGGCTCATAGATTTTATCGAAGGGTTGCGGACGGCCAGCCCCGCCATCGACCTCCGATCCGGCGGATGGACAGAACTGCGACATAGTGTGCTGACCGCAACCCGCAAGGCCCACCTGCGCAGGGCCGAAGATCCCATCGATGCGGTGCTCTGCGCCTACATCGCGCGATTTGCGAGCGAAAGACCCGACGATGTGACGGTGTACGGGGAGACGGAGACCGGATGCATCGTCACCCCGGCACAACTCAGGCCCGAAGACCCGTCCATGCATCAGATGTACCGGTCATTGCACTGACCTCATCGAGGAACCGACGCACCTTGGCGGGGTTCTCGCGGCGCTGCCAGCCGAACGTGGTCGGTCGCTGGGCGCGGTCGTGCCAGAAATGGCCGGGCTCCGATGGTGGACGGGTCGCCACCAGCCACACTGCGGTGTCGGCACCGTCGGCCACCTCCCGCAGCAGCGGTTTGGTGATGACGCGGAAGCGGGGCAGGTACTCCGCCACCCCCGGGGTGTCCACCCATCCCGGGTGCATGCTCTCCACCCGGATGTCGGTGCCGGCGAGCCGTCGGGCCCAGGAGTCGGCGAGGACCACCTGCATCCGCTTGGTGCGGGCGTAGGTGCGAACCCCGTTGTAGTCCTGGCTGGACTCCAGGTCGTCGACCACCAGCGGGCTGCTGTACATGCCGCCGGAGGACACGAACACCACCGAGGCTCCGCGAGCCGCGCGCAACAGCGGCAGCACCCGCTCGGTCATCAGCTGCGGCCCGAGGATGTGGGTGGCCAGCTGCACCTCATGACCCTCACGGGTGACGACGCGCTGTGGGGGCATCAGGCCCGCGTTGTGAACCAGCCCGTCCAGCGCCGGCACCCGCGTGGAGAAGTCGGCGCACCAGTTCGTGACCGCCTCGAGGTCGGAGACATCACACACCTCGCCCACCACATCGGCGCCGGGAAGCTCCTCGACGATCTCGGCAACGCGACGACGCACCTTGGCGGCATTGCGACCGAGCAGATACACCGTCGCCCCGAGTCCGGCGAACGCCCGCGCCATGGCCAGGCCGATGCCGGCAGTCGCACCGGTTACCAGAACTCGCTTTCCGACCAGGGCATCCGGAGCCGGGTCGGCCGGCCACCAGCGCCGCCGCAACCCGGAGCCGATCCGGGTGTAGCCGAGAACCAGTGCGCGATCCATCGCGCCATCAAGCAGGTCCGTCACCGGGCGGGTGACAGCGGAAAAATCCAAGATCACACCCGCTGCTCAATCGGAGCCAGTACGTCAATCACATCAATCAGGGTTGCACGGGCGGTTTCGCGGGGACCGCCGGTATCGGCAACAAGCGCCGAGACCACCGCCCCGTCGACCGCGCAGACCAGCGCGGTCACCATGTCCACCCGGGCACTCCGGCCCGAGCGGGTCACGGCCTCGATGACAGCGTCGACGCGCTGTTGCAGCAGTCGCCGCTCGACACCACGCAGCGCCGGATGGCGGGCACAGGCGATATAGCGCTCGTAGCGCGAGATCAACTGCTCGCTGCTTTGTTCACCTGCCAGCAGTTCGAGCAGCAGGTCGGCGGTGGCACCGGTGCTGCGGCGCCGTCGCGGCAGGTCCTGCACCCGGGCTCGCAGTTGGGCGGCCTCGACGGCTCCGATGTACTCGACGGCCTTCCCGACCAACTCGTCCAGCGATGAGAAGTAATAGGTCGTCGACGCGAGCGGCAATCCCGCCCGCCGCGCGACCGCCCGATGGCGCACCGCGTCGAACCCGCCTTCGCACAACAATTCGGCGGCAGCGCTGACGAGCGCGTACCGCCGTCTTTCTCCTTTGGGGGTAACCGCTGCGGTCACCTTCGCCATGCTGCCAGTCGCACCGCAGCGCATATCGCGCTTTGCGCGAAGACGTGACGGGTGGGGCAGGATGGTGGAATGGCGAATATCAATCGGCGCGCCGCTCTGCGAGTGGGAGCCGGTGCCGCCGGTGCCGCCGCACTCGGTGCGGCGCTCACGCCGTGGCGCGCAAACGCCACGCCGACACTTATCACCGGATCGTTCGTCTCCATCGCACGCGGCGGAATCACCACCAACTTCGCCATCGCACGGCCGCCGGGTCAGACCGGGGCACTGCGACCGGTGATCGCCCTACACGGCAAGGGCAGTGATGCCGCCGCGGTCATGGCGGGCGGTGTCGAGCAGGGTCTGGCCCAGGCGGTCAGCGCGGGTCTACCGCCATTCGCGGTCGTCGCCGTCGACGGCGGCGGCAGCTACTGGCACCGGCGCACCTGGGGTGAAGACGCCGGTGCGATGGTGCTGGGCGAGTTGCTTCCGATGCTCGGCGAACAGGGTCTGGACACCTCGCGGGTGGGCTTCCTCGGGTGGTCGATGGGCGGCTACGGCGCGCTGCTGCTGGGCGCGCGACTCGGTGCGGCCCGCACTGCGGCGATCTGCGCGGTCAGTCCGGCACTGTGGCTATCGTCGGGTGCTAGCGCGCCCGGCGCGTTCGACGGACCCGACGACTTCGCCGCCAACACTGTGTTCGGCTTTCCCGCGCTGGCGTCGATACCCACCCGGATCGACTGCGGTTACCGCGACCCGTTCTATGCGGCCACCAAGCAATTCATCGCACAGTTGCCGAACCCGCCGGCCGGCGGCTTCTCCGCAGGCGGGCACGACGCCGGCTTCTGGAGCGCGCAGCTGCCCGCCGAGATCGGCTGGATGGCTCCACTGCTGACGGCCTGAAATCCCAGACGATAGTCATCTCGCGCCTGCACGCCCGGCCTTGACGTCAACGCGGCGCGAAACAGCTCACAATGTGATCCGGCCCTCGGCCGCAGCAAGTCCGATATCGGTGCGGAAATGACCGCCGGGCAATCGAACTGACGACATCACCCCGTATGCGGCAGCACGGGCGGCCGGCAGGTCGACACCGGTCCCGACCACCGACAGCACCCGTCCGCCCGAGGAGACCACGGCACCGTCCTCGCGACGGGACGTGCCGGCGTGCAGCACCCCGTCCGCCTCTGCGCCGGTGATGACATCGCCGAGGCGGGGGCGGCCCGGGTAGTTCTCCGCGGCCAGCACGACGGTCACCGCGTAGCCGTCATGCCACTGCAGTGGTGCGAAGTCGGCCAGAGTTCCGGTCGCCGTCGCATACAACGCACCACCCAGCGGGGATGTCAGCAGAGCCAAGACCGCCTGGGTCTCGGGATCGCCGAAGCGGCAATTGAACTCGACCACCGCGGGCCCCGTGGACGTCATCGCCAATCCGGCGTACAACAGACCCGAGAATGGGCAGCCTCGGCGCACCATTTCGGCCGCAACGGGTTCGACCACATCGCCGACGATCGCGGACTCAGAAGATTTCGGAAGCCACGGCAACGGTGCGTAGGCGCCCATGCCCCCGGTGTTGGGCCCGGCGTCACCGTCGGCGACCCGCTTGAAATCCTGAGCCGCCACCAATGGCACCACCGTCGCCCCGTCGACCAGACAGAACAGTGACACCTCCGGGCCGTCGAGATAGGACTCCAGCAGCACCGGGTGACCGGAATCCAGCAGGGTGGCGGCGTGTGCGCGGGCGTCGTCCCGCTCGGCGGTGACGACCACACCCTTACCGGCCGCCAAGCCGTCGTCTTTGACCACCCATGCAGGCTGACCGACGGCGGGGCCGAACCGGTCCAGGGCGGCGTCGAGACGGGCGGGGCTGTCGACGATCTCACTGGCGGCGGTGCGCACGCCGGCGGCGGCCATCACATCCTTGGCGAAGGCCTTGGAACCCTCGATCCGGGCGGCATCCTTGGACGGACCGAAACAGGCGATGCCCGCGGCTCGAATAGCATCGGCCACGCCGAGAGCCAGGGGCACCTCGGGGCCGATCACCACCAGGTCGGCACGCAGCCGGGCGGCCAGCGCGGTGACCTCCTCGGCGGAGGTGACATCGACGTCGTACTGTTCGGCCACCGTCGCAGTACCGGCGTTGCCCGGCGCGACCGCCAGGTAGTCGACCCCCGGGTCCTTTCGCAGCCCGAGCAACAGGGCGTGTTCGCGGGCACCGGATCCGATCACAAGGACGCGCACGCACCACACCCTAATCGGAGGCCGTCTCCTCAGGTGTCGGTGGAGGACTTCTTGCCGCCGTGCATCTTCACCGCATTGCCGGCGTTGGCCTTCTTGTCATCGGATTTACCGGCGGCGGCGGTCTTGCGGCGTTTGGCGGCGACCCGCTCAACCACACCGTTGAAGCCCGAGCCGAGCGGAAAGCCGACGTAGTGCGTGATGAACAGCGCCATCTCCCGCAACTCATCAGAGGTCATCTCGCCGTTCTCCAGGGCGGCATTGACCTGAATCTCGGCCAGATCCGGCAGGCCGAGTGCAGTTACCACCGACAGCGTCATGATCCGCTTGTCTCGCATCGATAGTCCGGGTCGGCTCCAGATGTTGCCGAAGAGGTGGTCGACGGTCAGTGCGAAGAAGTCGCCGGGCATATCGGACATCTCCCAGGCGTAGACCTCGTTCATCTTCGCCAGGCCCTTACGGCGCAACTCATCCATTTCTCACTCCTTCTCGGGTGGAGCTGATTGCTCATGCGGTACACCGAGCCCGGCGGCCAGGTTGCGCAACGCCACTTCAGCGAGCGGCAGATCGACATCGATTGACTCCCCCAGAGCCAGAGCAAGACTCAAGTCTTTCTCGCCCAGGCCGCGGGTGTGGGTGAAGGTGTCGTAGAGCCAATGTCCAGGTTCGAGTTCGTGGGTGTTATCGCGCACCATGATTGCGCCCGCGCCTCCGGTCAGCGCATCAGTGTGCCGAACCACCCGTCCGAGTGCCTGCAGGTCCAGACCTGCGGCCTCGGCCAGCGTCATCGCCTCAGCAGCGGCGGCGAACGACGTGAAGGTCAGCATGTTGCGGGCCAACTTCATCCGCGTTCCCGCACCCGGCTCGCCGGCATGAATCACCAGCGACGCCCACTGCGTGAACATCGGTTTGACGCGCTCATAGACCTCGCGTGGCGCACCGACCATCGTCGCCAGCTCACCCTTCGCAGCCGCACCCGCTCCCCCGCTGACCGGCGCATCGATGACATGGATACCCTGCGGTGCGATATCGCGCGCGAGTTCCGCCGCGGTGGCAGCACCGATGGTCGAATGTATCGCGATCACCGTGCCCGGCGCAGCATGACGAGCCAGCTCTGCCACCACCTCGCGCACCTGCTCGTCATTGAGCACCGTGACGCTGATGACGTCGGCCGCGGCGACGTCGGCCACACTGCCGGCCACGCTCGCTCCGGCCTCGGCGAACGGCATCATGACCTCATCGCGGACATCGAACACCACCAGACCACCGGGCCAGCCCACCAACCGCGTGGCCATCGGCGCGCCCATACTGCCCAGCCCGATATAGCCGAGCCTCGGATCAGTCCTCGGATCAGTCCCCGAATCAACCACAGCCGAACTCCTTCACTACGACCGGATGATCTGGCCGCCGTCGACGTTGAAGATCTGCCCGGTGATCCACCTCGCCTGGTCGGACAGTAGGAACAAACACATACCGACCAGGTCCTCCGGCTGACCCATCCGGCTCAGCGGAATGTTCCTCACGATATCGGCCACCATCTCCTGCGGGGTGGTGGTGCGGTTGGCCTCGGTGTCGATCGGACCGGGGGCGATGGCGTTGATGCGAATGTTCTGCCCACCCAGTTCGCGCGAAAGCTGTTGGGTAAGGCCGTTGATGCCGACCTTGGCCAGGCCGTAGTAGTTGGCGTAAAGCCATGCCGCGGTGGAGGACTGGTTGACGATGGCGCCACCACCCCGTTTGGCCATCTTGCGGTAGACCGCCCGGGTGCAGAGCAGCGCTCCGTCCATATTCACGCTCATGAACTTCTTGTAGTAATCCCAGTCCACGGTGACCAGGAAGTCCAGTTTCATGCCGCCGAAGATCGCAGCGTTGTTCACCAGGTAGTCGATGCCGCCAAACTCTGCCAATGTGCGATCGGCCATCGCCTTGGTCGACTCGACGTCCGAGACGTCTACCGGTATGGCCAGTGCCGTACCTCCTTCGGCCAGTATCCCGGCGGCAACCCGTTGGGCGCCCTCGACGTTGATATCGGCGACAACCACGGCCGCACCCTCGCGGGCCAGTGCTTCTGCGTAGGCCTGCCCGATGCCACCACCGGCGCCGGTGATGATGCCCACCTTCTCGTCGAACTGTCCCATCGTTCCTCCTCACATGGGTTGATTAGACCAGCCTGATTAGACCGCTGTTGCAATGACTTTCAGCTCCAGGTACTCCTCGAAACCGGCTACACCCATCTCCCGGCCCACGCCCGACTGCTTGTAGCCACCGAAGGGCACATCTGCGGAATACCAGACCCCGCCGTTGACATTGACGGTGCCTACCCTCAGCCGGTTGGCCACCGCTTGCGCGCGCTGCGGGTCCGCACTGAACACGGTGCCTGACAGCCCGTACGTCGAATCGTTGGCGATACGAACCGCGTCGTCATCGCCGTCGTGGGCGATCACCGTGAGCACCGGGCCGAAGATCTCCTCCCGCGCCACCCGGGCGTCATTGGTCAACCCGGCGACCACCGTGGGTTCGATGAAGAACCCACGGTCACGGTCTGCGGGTCGGCCTCCACCGCATGCGAATGTGCCGCCCTCAGCAATCGCAAGATCCAGATAGGACTGCACCCGATCGCGCTGACGGGCAGAAATGACTGGGCCACATATGGTTCTGTGATCTAGCGGGTCCCCGGGTCTCATCCCGGACATCGTGGCGGCGGCAGCAGCGACGGCGTCGTCGTAGCGAGACCGCGGTACCACCAGGCGGGTGGTGATCGCGCAGCCCTGACCGGCGTGCATCGATGCGGTGAACGCCGCCATCGAGCACGCCCCGGCGAGATCGGCGTCATCGAGGACCAGGAACGCGGACTTACCACCCAGTTCCAGAAATACTTTCTTGATCGTTGCGGCGCCGGCGGCCATGACCGCACGGCCGGTCGCCGTCGAACCGGTGAACGACACCATGTCGACGCGGGGATCGGACGACAGTATCGCCCCTACTGCATGGTCATCGGATGTCACGATGTTGAGTACACCCGGCGGGATATCGGTGTGCTCGGCGACGAGTTCACCGAGAACCGCCGCGCACCAGGGGGTGTCCGGGGCGGGCTTGAGCACCACGGTGTTGCCGGCTGCGAGCGCCGGGCCGATCTTGGCAAGATTGATCTGGTGCGGGAAGTTCCACGGTGTGATGGCCCCCACCACGCCGACGGCCTCACGCACGATGGTGCGTTGGGTGGCGATTCCCATCGGGCTGGCCACGCCGAGATCGGTACGCCAGGAATAGGATTCCGCGGTGTCAGCGCCGAAGCTCAGGTCGGCGACCGGGCCCTCCAACTGCGCCATTCCGGTGAGCATGCGGGGCGCCCCGACCTCGGCCATGGTGATCTCGCGCAGTTCCTCGATCTGCTCACGCATGGCATCGCGAAGCTGGCGCACACACCGCACCCGTAGCTCGGTGTTGGTTGACCAGTCGGTGCGATCGAATGCGCGGCGGGCCGCGTCGATGGCCCGGCTCATATCCTCGGCATCGGCGTTGGCCGCGGTGCCCAGCACCTCTTCGGTAGCCGGGTTGATGTTCGCGAAGCGACCCGCACCGCCTGCCACGAGCTTTCCATCGATGAAGAGATCGCTGTTGCGATCGGCTGCTATCGCCATCCGCGCTCCTTAAACTGCTGTACCGCCATCCGCGGTGGCACAACTGCTGTACCGCCATCCGCGGTGGCACAACTGCTGTACCGCCATCCGCGGTGGCACAACTGCTGTACCGCCATCCGCGGTGGCACACCTGCTGTATGGACACGTGTCCGGATAATCCCGTCGAACCTTATCCACACTGCTGCGGACTGTGCAAGGCCCAGATCGGTAGTGGCAGCGTTGAGGTGGTATTTCCCTAGCATCTCTTGCGTCAGGTCGGCACCGGTGATTACGGTGGACATGTGTCCAGTGATGCAGTGGCAACCGCCCCCCGTGATCGGGCTGACGCGACCCGGCGGCCTCGGCAGGAGGAGACCTTCCGCAAACTGGTCGGTGCCGCGTTGGAGACGCTTCAGGAATCCTCCTATGCCGATCTGACGGTGCGCGGTGTGGCGGCGCGAGCGCAGGTGGCACCTGCCACGGCCTACACCTATTTCTCATCGAAGAACCATCTGGTCGCCGAGGTCTATCTGGATCTGGTCAGCGCGGTGCCCTATTTCATCGATGTCAACGACGCGCGCCTCAACCGGGTGCAGCAGGCATTGCGCAGCCTGGCACTCGTGGTTGCCGATGAGCCGGAGGTGGCGGTCGCCTGCACTACCGCGTTATTGAGCAACGACACCGCCGTACGCAAGGTTCGCGACCGCATCGGTGCTGAAATTCATAAGCGGATCAAATCCGCGCTCGGACCTGACGCCGATTCGCGCACCGTGGCGGCGCTGGAGATGAGTTACTTCGGCGCTCTGGTCCACGCCGGCAGCGGTGCATTCACGTACCGCCAGATCGCCGACCGGCTGGGCTACGTCGTCGGCCTGATCCTGATATCCAGCGACGGGGACGGCCAGTGAGCGCTGAGACCGTTCCGCTGGTGCTGGACCCCTACGACTACCACCTTCACGAAGACCCCTATCCGTACTACAAACGTCTGCGTGACGAGGCGCCGCTCTACCGCAACGACGCACTGAACTTCTGGGCGCTGACCCGACATGCCGATGTGCACAGGGGCTTCCGCAACAGCACCGAACTGTCCAACAAGCTCGGGGTGTCACTGGACCCGATTTCCCGCACGCCCGAGGCCTACCGGACCATGTCCTTCCTGGCGATGGACGACCCCGGGCATCTGCGCTTGCGCACGCTGGTGTCCAAAGGTTTCACTCCCCGCCGGATCCGTGAGCTTGAGGCCCGGGTACTGGAACTGACCACCGCCCATCTCGATACCGCATTGCAGTCTGACAGTTTCGACTTCATTGCCGAATTCGCCGGCAAGCTGCCCATGGATGTGATCTCCGAATTGATGGGTGTCCCAGTGGCGGACCGGGCGCGGCTCCGCGCACTGGCCGATAGCGTGATGCACCGCGAGGATGGCGTTTCCGATGTTCCGATGGCAGCAATCGAGGCGTCGATGGAGCTGCTGGTCTACTACGCCGACATGGTGGCGCAGCGGCGGAAGAAGCCCACCGACGATCTCACGACAGCACTCCTGGAAGCCGAGATCGATGGCGACCGCCTCGGCGACGACGAGATCATGGCCTTCCTGTTCCTCATGGTCGTCGCCGGCAACGAAACCACCACGAAACTCCTTGGTAATGCGGCCTATTGGGGCGCAATTAACGCCGATCAGCTGGTGGGAGTGCACGCCGATCATTCCCGGATTCCGCTGTGGGTCGAGGAGACGCTGCGCTACGACACCTCCAGCCAGATCCTGGCCCGCACCGTCGTCGCCGACATCGAGTTTTACGGCATCACCCTGCACGACGGCGACACCCTACTGCTGGTGCCCGGCTCGGCGCACCGAGACGAACGGGTCTTCGACTCACCCGACGAATTTCTGATCGGCCGCGATATCGGCTCCAAGCTATTGAGTTTCGGCAGCGGTGCGCATTTCTGCCTCGGCGCGCATCTGGCCCGAATGGAGGCGCGCGTCGCACTCACCGAGTTATTCGAACGGATCCGCGACTACGAGGTTGATGAAGCCGGTGCGGTTCGCGTGCACTCGAGTAACGTGCGCGGGTTCGCCAGCCTGCCGATGACGGTGAAGCTTCGCTGATGGCGCGCTTCGAACCGCACCCCAACCGCCGACCCGTCATCGTCGCCGGGGCTTCCTCAGGGATCGGCGCCGCCACCGCTGCTGAACTTGCCGCACGCGGATTCCCGGTTGCCCTCGGCGCCCGGCGTTTGGAGAAATGCGAAGAGTTGGCCGACCAGATCCGGACGGATGGCGGTGAGGCCGTGGCTTTGTCGCTTGACGTCACCGACCCCGACTCGGTCAGAGAATTCGTGCGCCGGGCGGGCGAGGAACTCGGCGATATCGAGATACTCGTCGCCGGGGCCGGCGACACCTTCTTCGGGCGGCTCTATGAAATCGAGACTGAGGACTTCGAGTCCCAGATCCAGATCCACCTCATCGGAGCCCACCGGTTGGCCGCCGCCGTGCTGCCCGCGATGGTGTCCCGTCGACGTGGCGACGTCATCTTCATCGGTTCCGATGTCGCGTTACGCCAGCGCCCGCATATGGGTGCTTACGGCGCCGCCAAGTCCGGCCTGACCGCGATGGTGACCAACCTGCAGATGGAGTTGGAGGGCACCGGCGTGCGCGCCTCGGTCGTTCACCCCGGACCGACCCAGACCGGTATGGGCTGGAATCTGCCACCGGAGTCCATCGCACCGGCGCTGGAGGACTGGGCCAAATGGGGCCAGGCCCGCCACAGCTACTTCCTACGAGCAGCAGACCTCGCCCGCGCGGTTGCATTCGTCGCAGAGACCCCGCGCGGTGGGTTCGTCGCCACGATGGAACTGCAACCCGAGGCACCGCTGTCCAGCGCGCCCAAGGAACGTCAGCAACTGAAATACCCGGAGGAACCGTGACCCCCAACACGCCATTGAAGGAAGTCCGGCGGGTGTCCGGCGGTGCTGACGAGCACGGGCACCTCGAGGAGTTCCGCACCGATCCGATCGGTCTGATGAGCCGGCTGCGGCAGGAATGCGGCGATGTCGGCGCCTTCCGGCTGGCCGATAAGCAGGTGATCCTGTTGACCGGGGAGCAAGCGAACGAATTCTTCTTCCGGGCCGCCGATGAGGATCTCGACCAGGCGCAGGCGTACCCGTTCATGACACCGATCTTCGGCACCGGTGTCGTGTTCGATGCCAGCCCGGAGCGGCGTAAGGAGATGCTGCACAACTCCGCGCTGCGCGGCGACCACATGAAGAGCCACGCCACCACGATCGAGCGCGAGGTCCGCCGGGCGATCGAACACTGGGGTGACAGCGGCGAAATCGACCTCCTGGACTTCTTCTCCGAGCTGACCATCTACACCTCGACCGCCTGCCTGATCGGGGGAAAATTCCGCGAGCAACTCGACTCCCGTTTCGCGAACTTCTACCACCTGCTTGAGCGTGGCACCGACCCGCTCTGCTACGTCGACCCCTACCTACCGATCGAGAGCTTCCGGATTCGCGACGAGGCGCGCGAGGGTCTGGTCGGGTTGGTGGGCGAGATCATGAATGGCCGGATCGCCAACCCGCCCACCGACAAGTCCGATCGCGACATGCTCGATGTGCTGGTGTCGATCAAGGATGACGAGGGCAATCTGCGCTTCTCCGCCGACGAGATCACCGGCATGTTCATCTCGCTGATGTTCGCCGGCCATCACACCAGTTCCGGAACGTCCTCGTGGACGCTCATCGAGTTGATGCGCAACCCGGGCGTCTACGCAGAGGTCACCAGCGAACTCGATGACCTCTACTCCGACGGCCAGGAGGTGAGTTTTCACGCACTGCGGCAGATCCCGAAGCTGGAGAACGTCATCAAGGAGACTCTGCGGCTACATCCGCCGCTGATCATCCTGATGCGCGTCGCCCAGGACGAGTTCGAGGTTCAGGGTTACCCCATTCACAAGGGCGATTTCGTGGCGACCTCCCCGGCCGTCTCCAACCGCATCCCCGAGGACTTTCCCGACCCGGACTCCTTCGATCCGAGTCGATACGACAAGCCACTCGAGGCCGATGTACTCCACCGCTGGACCTGGATCCCATTTGGTGCGGGACGGCACCGCTGTGTCGGGGCTGCATTCGCCACAATTCAGATCAAGGCGATCTTCTCGGTTCTGTTGCGCGAGTGCGATTTCGAGATGGTCCAGCCACCCGAGAGCTACCGCAACGACCATTCCAAGATGGTCGTCCAGCTCGCCCGGCCCGCACTCGTCCGATACCGCAAGCGCACCGGCTAGGAGTCAAATCCGTGGGTAGTTACCGCGTCGACGTCGACCAAGACCTGTGCCAGGGACACGCCATGTGCGAGTTGGAGACGCCGGACTACTTCTCCGTTCCCAAGCGCGGCACCGTCGAGATCCTCGATACCCAACCACCCGACGAGGCGCGGCCCGACATCGAACGAGCAGTCGAGGCGTGTCCGACCCGGGCGCTTTTCATCATCGATAAGGAGAACTAGAGCATGGCCGCATTGCCCAGAGAGCAGTTGGAGGACTTCATCCAGCGGTGGATGGACGCCAACCGCGAAGCCGAACGCAAGGGCGATTGGAAAGGCCTTGCGGAATTCTTCGCACCCGACGCCACCTACGGCTGGAACATCGGCCCCAAGGAGGACGTCATGTGCGTGGGCCGCAATGAGATCCGCGATATCGCGCTCGGGTATGAGATGGCCGGACTGGAGGGCTGGAGCTACCCCTATCAAAAGGTGATCATCGACGACAAGATCGGCGAGGTGGTCGGCTTCTGGAAGCAGGTCGCCACCGACGCCGACGGCACCCAGGCGACGATCTACGGTATCGGCGGGAGTTGGTTCCGGCTCAATGCCGAGGGGTTGATCGAATGGCAGCGCGACTTCTTCGACTTCGGTCACGTGCAAAAGCTGTATCTGAAGCTCATGGAGCAAGGGAAACTCTCCAAAGGCATGCAGGAGCGTATCGAGCGCAGCCTCGCCGGGGAGAAACTGCCCGGCTACTACCCGCTTGGACAGGCACCTGTCCCGATCTGGTGACTTGACACCCGTCAGGTCCTAGGATGCGACACATAACGAGAACACGTTCTATCTCAGCCACACCGTCAGTCGGAGGATTTCAGTGAAGACAAAAGGCGCGCTCATCAGGGAGTTCAATCAGCCGTGGGCGATCGAGGAGATCGAGATCGGTGACCCTGCGAAAAATGAGGTCAAGATCCAGATGGAAGCCTCCGGTATGTGCCACTCCGATCACCACCTGGTCACCGGCGGCATCCCGATGTTCGGCTTCCCGGTCCTCGGCGGACACGAGGGTGCCGGCATTGTCACCGAGATCGGTGAGGGTGTGGAAAACGTGGCGGTCGGCGATCACGTGGTGTTGTCATTCATCCCGTCGTGCGGCAAGTGTCCGTCATGTCAGGCCGGTCTTCGCAACCTCTGCGATCTTGGTGCCGGACTGCTGGCCGGCGTCGCTATCTCCGACGGCACCCACCGCATCCACACCGCCGACGGCATGCCGGTGTTCCCGATGACACTGCTGGGTACCTTCTCGCCCTACATGGTGGTGCACGAGTCCTCGGTGGTGAAGATCGATCCGTCGATCCCGTTCGAGGTGGCCTGCCTGGTCGGCTGTGGTGTCACCACCGGGTACGGGTCGGCCACCCACACCGCGCAGATCAAGCCCGGCGAGGACGTCGCGGTGGTCGGCGTCGGCGGAGTTGGCATGGCGGCACTGCAGGGCGCGGTCATCTCCGGCGCCCGAAACATCTTCGTCATCGAGCCCGTCGAGTGGAAGCGCGATGCCGCCCTGAAGTTCGGCGCCACCCATGCCTATCCCGACATCGAGGCGGCCATGATGGGTATCGCCGAGGTGACCGGTGGCTTCATGGCCAAGAAGGTGATCGTCACCGTCGGTGAAGTCAATGGCGCCGATGTCGACAACTACATGAACATCACCTCCAAGTCCGGCACCTGTGTGATGACCGCTATCGGCAGCATGCTTGACACCAATGTCACGCTCAATCTGGCGATGCTGACCCTCATGCAGAAGAACCTGCAGGGCACCATCTTCGGCGGCGGCAACCCGCACCACGACATCCCGCAGCTGCTGTCGATGTACAAGATGGGCAAGCTCAACATCGACGACATGATCACCCGGCAGTACCGCCTGGAGCAGATCAACGACGGATATAAGGACATGCTGGAGGGTCGCAATATTCGTGGCGTCATCCGCTACACCGACGAGGATCGCTGACCTTGACCCAGCAGACCACCGAACTGACGCCCGCCCTGGCTGCCTCACGGGAGTCTTGGCGGTGCGTGCAGTCCCACGACCGCGAGGGCTGGCTCGCATTGATGGCGCCGGACGTCGTCATCGAGGATCCGATCGGGCCGTCCTACACCAATCCCGACGGATTCGGCGTGCGCGGTAAGGAGGCGGTCGCGGCGTTCTATGACGCCAATATCGCCGCCAACACCCTGCGGGTCACCTGCGAGGAGACCTTCCCGTCCAGCTCGCCGAATGAAGTGGCGCACATTCTGGTGCTGCGCAGCGAGTTCGAAGGCGGTATGACCAGCACGGTGCGCGGAGTCTTCTGCTACCTCGTCGACGACGCCGGTCTGATCACCAATATGCGCGGTTACTGGAACCTCGAGGGGATGCAGTTCGGGCAGGCGCCGGCCTGAGCGTGACCGGCCTGCCGCTTGACGGATTCGGTGCCGTCGTCGTCGGTGGGTCCCGTGGGATCGGCGCCGCCGTGGCAACCCTTCTCGTCGAGTTGGGTGCCGGTGTCGTGATCAATGGCCGTGACGGCGACGCCGTTCGCGCGACAGTCAGCTCCATCACCGCGGCCGGTGGACG
>Ga0194051_1000031_pt1 | contig 65389 bp, 57 predicted proteins | sample SepL2320m_MetaG_FD_161275 | JGI IMG/M metagenome (GOLD analysis project Ga0194051, IMG submission 161275) | Anoxic zone freshwater microbial communities from boreal shield lake in IISD Experimental Lakes Area, Ontario, Canada - Sep2016-L239-20m | ecosystem: Environmental > Aquatic > Freshwater >... | reverse complement strand
CGGGCGCGCCTGGGCTGTTCATCTGGGCCGCGAGGCCCTAGGCCAGCCACGACCAGAATCTTGTGGCAAGCAAGCAGTGCAGGCCTTCGCGTGGTCGGCGGTTGAACCTGTCGAGTTGGCACGTTGGGCCTGACACCGGGGCCAGCACGGCGTACCAGTCACTACTTAGTAGGTTGAGGACATGACCAATTCCTTCGGGGCCAGCGGCCGGTTTCCCACCGATGTTTTTGCCGATGCGATCGCTGGTAATGCATCATTCGTCGAAAGTTTTGTCGGCACCACCCTGGGTGGTCGTGCAGCCAAGGGTCTCGCGCTCGTGACGTGCATGGATTCGCGCATCGAGCCATTGCCGCTGTTGGGCATGGGCGTTGGCGATGTGAAGATCCTGCGTAACGCAGGGGCTCGGGTCACCGATGACGTCCTGCGGACCTTGGTGCTCGCCACCTATTTGCTCGGCGTCGATCGGGTGCTGGTGATGCCGCACACCGACTGCAAGATGGCCAGCACAACTGAGGCCAACATCCACAAGACGATCTTCGATGACTACGGGGTCGACACTCGTTCCGAAGAATTTCGTACGGTTGAAGACCAAGAGGTTGCGCTGGTCTATGACGTCACGCGCATCCGCGCATTCCCGCTTCTGCCCGAGAATCTCACTGTTGCTGGCGCGATCTACGACGTGATGTCAGGCGCGATCCTGCCTCGCGATATCTAACCCCGGGCCGGGCAGCCTTACTCGACGCCAGACGCGACGGCGCGAAGCGAGTCATGCTCATGGATTGTGGTGCGATCGCGCCCTTGTGCTTGGCCCAACGCTCTCTCGGCCGCGTCGACCGCCTGCCAGCCATCGATATGGATCGGGGTTATCCCCCGCTCTAGCAGCAGCGCGAAGACTCCGTCACCCCCGCGCGGGGCGATATCCACTCGATCGGCTAGGAGCGAGGCGACGGTTGCGCCCGCATCCTTCTTGTTGGTACCGATGATTCCGGTGGGGCCACGCTTGATCCAGCCGGCAACATACAGACCCGGAATCGGTACGCCATCCTCGCCCAGCACACGTCCATCGGCATTGGGAACGACATGGCGCGAAGCGTCGAAAGGCACTCCCGCCAGCGGCATCCCGCGATATCCAACCGAGCGCACGATGAGTTGCGCCTCGATTTCGTAGGTCTCGCCGGTACCGCGAGCCGCGCCTGATTCGTCGAGAGCGGTGCGCTCGACCACCACACCGCTCACTCGGTCGGTGCCGGTGATCTCGGCCGGCCGTGAGTGGAAGTGCAGGTGGATGTGCCTGTTGCCTTCGGCCGGTTCGTTGTTGATCCAGCCGCGCATGACCTCAACGTTGCGCGCTACAACACGATCCGACTCCATGAGCCCTACGACTACCGGCTCGAGTTCGAAGTCAGCAGGTTCGACCACGACATCGATGCCATCGATCTCGCCGAGCTCGCGCAGTTCCTTGGTTGTCCAGGTGGCCTGCGCCGGACTGCGTCGACCCAAGACGTGAACATCGCGAATGCCTGACGACTCAAGGATGTCGAGTACGTGCTGCGGCATGTCCGTACGTTCGAGTCGATCGGCAGGCGCGGTGAGCACCCGGGTCACGTCGACAGACACATTGCCAACTCCTACGACCACAACCGAAGTCGCGGCCGACAGCGCGGATTCGACTGCCGCACGATCGGCGTCGGGATGACCGCAGTACCACGCGACCAGATCGGTTGCCGCAAGACTTCCCGGCAGGTCTTCCCCGGGGATTTGCAGCAGACGATCGCGCGAGGCGCCGTAGGTCAGAACAACGCCGTCGTATGCGGCGAGAAGCTCATCGACCGAAACGTCGCGGCCCACCTCAACACCGGCCAACAGCCGAACATTGGGCTCGAGCAATACCTTCTCGAGCGTGCCTCGAACTGACCGAATCGAATAGTGATCAGGGGCAACCCCATAGCGAACCAAGCCGAACGGCACAGGCAACCGCTCAATCACATCGACGTGGTGTCCCGCCGAGTTGAGCGCGTCGGTCGCGTACAAGCCTGACGGGCCAGCGCCAACGATGGCGATGCGCAAGGTCACGAGGTCATCCGTTCATGGTGATCGAAATATCGGCAGCGAGGTATCGGCAGCAACGTGCGCTAGCCAACAAGCCCAAGTATCTGACGAACAGCGGCGTACGACTCGACCGGGTGCAGAACGTCGAACCACACCGTGTTCATACCCACCGTTTCTGCCCCAGCAATGTTCAGCGGCTGGTCGTCCAGGAACAGGCACTCACCTGCCGAAAGTTCAAGCCGCTCGAGCAAGAGCAGGTAAATCTCGGGATGCGGCTTGAGGACATGCTCAACCGATCCGTCAACCAAAACATCAACCTGGTCAAGCACTCTCATGCGCGCGACCCAGGCATCACCGTGGAAGGCACGCATGTCGTTAGTGAGGACAGCGATGCGGAAACCAGCCGCACGGGCATCAGCGATCAGTCGCAGAGCCTCAGGACGAACGAGCAACTCCTCATCGATGTCGAACAGCACATCCATGAGCGCCTTGAACGTGGGTTTTGCTCCGGTGAGTTCGGCGAAGTGATCTGCCTTGCGCTGCCAATAGGTGCGCTCGGTAATCTCAAATGCTTGCATCGCTTGCCAGTCGGCGTCAGATTCAGGATCGAACGGGCCGGTCCAGTTCAACGCGCCTGGGGCAAGGCCCGCACGCTCCTCTCCAGCACGGAGCAGTTCAAAGGGAGTCTTGAGAACTGGGCCGCCGAAATCGAGCACCAATGCCTGCATGAAACGAACTCAGTGCTCCTGTTCGAAAATGATGGCTCGTTCGACGTGAATGACGTTGCCAGTCCAAGAGCACGAACCGCACCAGGAGAAGAAGACCCGATCGTCGGCGAGCCAGTACTCAGTCACAATCCCCAGATCGAAACTCGCCCCGCAACTCGGGCAGAACCCAGGCTTGTCGAGCAAGTGCCGCTCAGCGTCTGGCGCGAACCATTCGCTGGGTGGCGGCAACTTGTGCGGGTCAAGAGGCAACAGCCGAGGATCAACCATTGATTAGCTCCCGCTAGCCGCACGCTCGCGTGCGATCGCTGCCGTGCGGTGCAGGTGTAGAAGTTCTTCCTTCAGCGGGCTGTAGCGCATGGAGCCACCTGTGATCCACTGATCGGTAAAGGCAGTTCCCGCGCCGAACTTGTCTCGCTCGCACGGCAGGTGAATGACCTCATGGTCTTCGCGAATGGTTCCGATCGGATCCTCGCCATTGGCCACCTTGCGCATGTTCTCCTTGAACATTTTGCGCAGCATCGCAACACCGGCATCACTTCGCCCTAGGTGCTCAAGGGATCTATCGACGATCGGCCCCTGGCTAACCCAAGCCATGACGTCCTGGCCCTCAACGTAATCGGTGATGAATTCACCGTTGGCGTCCTTGTAGGGGAATTCGTAGAACACCGGCCGATCTTGCGGCTCCCATACCCCTGCCTCAGGGTGGTGCAACGTGTAGAAGAGCTTCCAGGTGGTGGTGTCATCGATCGGCACCCGAATCTGCATCTGATCGATCCACTGCCCGCCTACTCTCATGTAGAACGGGAAAACGAGAGGGTGACCGATTGCCCAATCGTCGTCAGCCTCGCTGTGGCCTTCCAGTACGCGTCGCTTGATGATGCCCCATTCAAATTCATCGAATGCGGTCTTCATGTGCTTCTTCTGGAACGACTTCGGCGCTTCGAAACCCTGGGTCTGGCCCAAGAAGTTGAAGTAGAACCCATGTAGCCACTCAACGTGATGCGGGTCTACGGAGTTCTCCATGATCTGCAGCCAGTTGCACTCCAACGTGGCGTAACCGACCTCACGTACACCGTCGAGAACGAACACGTCGAAGCGTGGCAACTTTGGTGCCGGGCTCGGTCCGACATAGACCCACACCATTCCACCCATGGTCTCCGCAACACCAGCCTTGGCCTTGACTCGATTGCGAAAATTCTCGTTGTCAGCCTCAGCGGGCTGTTCGATGCACTGACCATCGACATCAAAACGCCAACCGTGGTAGCCACATCGGATGCCATCCTCGTGCACGACTCCATAAGTCAGCGAGGCACGACGGTGTGGGCAGTGCTCACCGATGATGCCGTACTTACCCGAAGGCATCTTGTACAGAGTCCAGTCCTCACTGAGCAGCCGAACCGTCTTGCTGGGCTTGCGGTCAAAGTCCTGCTCGAACGCGATGGGGTACCAATAGCGGCGCAGCAGCTCGCCCATGGGCGTTCCTGGCCCAACCTGGGTTAGCTCTTCGTTCTGCTCGATGGTCAGCATGGTGGTTCCCCTTCTCGTTCGAAGCCTTGCCCTACATAGTCTCTCAGGAACTGGTCCTGAAGGTGCCGTTGCCGGAAAGCTGAAACTCTCCGGCAACGGCGGCCATGATCTTCACCTGCGTCTACTTGGGTCTTTCCGAGGCCGATGGCCGCGGATCTAGTCGTCGAGCAGCGTGACCGTTCCGTTGGATCCATCGACTCGGATCCGCTGGCCTGTCCGGATACTGCTCGTCGCAAACCCGGTACCAGTCACAGCGGGCAAGCCGTACTCGCGACACACGATGGCCGCGTGGCTCATCATTCCGCCAGTGTCAGTGACCGTGGCTCCGATCTTGCCGAAGATCGGAGCCCAGCTTGGCGCAGTCAACGGAGCGACGAGGATTTCACCGTCCTGGATCTCATTGATCTGATCTGCAGAGAAGATCACGCGTGCCGGACCTTCAGCAACGCCAGGCGATGCCGCGAAGCCCTTAATCGCACCGCCGCTGTCGCCGGGCCCGCCACCAAGCCAGGCATTCACCGAGTCAGAGGTAATGCCCCAGAGCATGACTGTGAACGGCTCGGTGACAACCTCTGGCGGGACACCCAAAGCTGGCAACGGCTTGACGGTCTTCAGCGCAGTAACGATGCGCTTGCGCTCTGCCACCTTCGCGGGCCAGTACTTGGGCCCACGTGCGGGGGCAGGAGTGGCCCACGCTGCATATAGATCCCACAGCGCGTCGGGAATCTCGTTGCGCTTGAGGTAGAAAATGTCGTTGGGCTCGGTGAGGAAACCCTGCTCAACGAAGATCTCGCCAAGAGTGCGCATCTTGCGCCAGATGACCGAGTGGCTCCAGTGCTCAACATAGAAGTTATGGTTCTCAACGTAGGGGAACACGGTGCGGGCCAGGCCAAGCTTGCCCTGGAATGCCTCGCGGTCCTCATCACTGGTGAGCAGTTCCATGTACTCGTTAACGATGCGGTCTCGTTCTGCCCGGACGGCCTCAATCGGACGAGCGAGGTCACCACCGTCGTTGAGCATGTTGATGTAGTTGCGGATGAAGTCGAACGGGATCTCGACGTTCTCAATCCAGATCTTGTCGGTGTGATAGAAGCCAGATCCATTCGAGAAGTTGAACCACGGCTCGGCCGATTCCTGGAATGACGCGATCCAGGAATTGCCAGCATCAGTCGACTTGAGCACTGCGCACGTTGCCTCGACATCTCCCACAGCAAACGCCTCACTTACCCCAGAGTCCCTGGCCAAGCGCGCCAGACGCTTGAGTTCGTCGTCGGGGCGGAATAGGTCAACATCAACGCCCGCAACCATTTTCGCGATCGCAAGATCAGGGATGTTAGGGAACACCTGCTTGCAGAAGCCGAAGTAGTCAAGGTAGGCCGCATAGCCCAGGTTGAGGAACTCGAAGTGGTACTGCCACAACTTCAGCGAGAGGCTGAGCAAGCGTGAGTAGGCGTCGATTAGGTCATAGCCCGAGCCCACCCCGCGGCCCGATTCCACAACATCTTCGAAACTCTCGACATCAGGTAGCGCAGCGATCTTCAATGACTCGAGTTCGCCCACGAGGTCACGGATCTTGACCATCCACTTGCCGTAGAGGTCATCCCAGTTCATGAAGTAGAAGCCTGCTCGCTTCATGAACTCTTCGACGCGAGCGCCGATTTCTGCCTCAGGCGCAGGTACCGGGGTCAGATAGGCGTATCCGTTGAGAATGCGGTAGTCGATCCCGTTTGCCGGTGGTACCAGCAGGTGTCGGGTGTTGTACTGCGAGAGCGATGCGATCGCGTACTCGAACAGCGTTGCGTCCCATGGTGTGAGCACCTGGGGCCAGTGCACGCCGTCCTGGAACCAGAACATTGAATCTTCGTACTCGCGTCGATCCTCACTGAAGATCGACGAATACCCGTAGAGCTCCTGCCATCCCTCTGCGCCCTCAGGAACGGGGACGTCAAACGGGCTGGGAAAACGGTCAGCCATCTGTGCTCCTTCTCGAACCGCCATTGCTCACGTGGAACGCCGCCGCCACGGTGTGACGGCTTCGGGACTACTTCTTCTCAGAACTGCCCGCTGAGTCGCGCGAGTACAGCGGTGACATCAACGTCGAGACGATGCTCGACATGAAATCGCCACTGGTAGCACTCGCTCGTGCAGCGGGAACCTTCTTGCTCCAGACCGTCTCTGGCCGCGCCTGCAGCAAGATGACGTTCTGGCCGTCGGGTAGGTCGGCATCCACGGCCCACTCGATGTCCTGGGGGCAGCCGTAATGCTTCTCCGCGGTGCGGGCAAGTACGGCTATCGCCTTGATTTCGTTGTCAGTCAGACTTGGCGCCGAGGCACGCTCCGGGTCCAACGGCACCTTCTCAACCGTGTCATGATCCGAGAGCCGGAATTCACACTCCTTGGTCGAGATGATCCGTCGACCGATCTCTCGAATCACCTTGTCGACCAAGAAGTTGTCGGGAGTGATTTCACCCGACACCACCCCTTCGCCAAATCCCCACGCGCTATCGATTGCGACCTGCGACCGATCACCATCGATCGGGTTCAACGTGAAGGCGACACCAGCGGACTTCGGCCGCACCATCTTTTGCACCACTACACACATCTCGACCGTGCGGTGGTCATAGCCCATCTCGACGCGATAGCACGTAGCCCGATCGGTGAAAAGGCTTGCCCAGCAACGACGTACGGCATCGATGACGTCATCGCCACCACGCACCCACAGGTACGTGTCATGTTCACCCGCGAATGAGGCGTCCGGTGAGTCCTCACTCGTGGCGGACGACCGCACTGCAACCGGAACATCAGCGACTCCGGAACGCGCGCTCAGTACGTCGTACGCGGTACGAATGTCACGCTCTAGGTCGGCCGGAATCTCCATAGTGCGGATGTGGTCGCGGATAAGCGCACAGCGACGTGTGACGTCATCGGTATCGCGGATGTCGAGTCCGTCGAGATGATGAGCGATCTTGGCGTCGATGTCACCCGCATCACGTGCGCTGGCATAGGCCACCGTTGTGATCGCATAGCCGGGCGGCACTGGCAGCCCTGCACCCATCATCTCTCCGAGACTGGCCGCCTTACCGCCCATCTCGTGCTTGATGCCTGCCCAGTAGCTCTCGAACCAGGTGATCGAACTCATGTGTTCTCCCGGGAGTCACGGATAGTGGGTGGGACTGCGGTACTGGGTAGACCAGCCCACCAGTCCGGTAGCGCGTCGAGATCGGGTACATGCACTTCTTGCACGCGATTGCGGTAGAGCACGAGTGCTGTTTGGCCACCTTCGATCAGGCGAACCCGAACTGCTTCGGTGTTGAACGGCTCCCCCGGGTCATACCCCATGGCCCAGGTTGCAAATGCTCGGATCGGGCCAGAATGCGTAGTCACGATAATGGAATTGCCTGGTGTCTCTGCGTGCATTCGCAGCAGCCCAGCCCAAAAGCGCCGCACACAGGCGATCGGTGGTTCGAAGTGCATCAACGGCATCGTCAACCAATGTGTGATCGGGTCCCCACCGCCTTGCTGAATGCCCCAGAAGCGATCAACCTCGACCAGCCAAAGTGGCCGTTCGCCAAGGGATTGGCGCTCATAGCGCTCCATCTCCTTGTGATACTGACGGAATGCTTGAGTGACATCGCGCATGCCCTCGGGTGTCGACACCTGAAAGTTGCGGAACTCCTCCATCGCGGTGATCTCACCAACGGACGCCTCGCGTCCGAATGTCTGGATCTGGTCTAACATTCCACGACGCAAGTGCTCCGCGGTCTGACGGGCCCGGTTCGTGTCGGCGGTACCGATAACTACCGTGTTCCCATCCAAGACTCGACGGGCAAGTTCCTGGCCGCGTCTGTGCGACTGCCACGAGCCAAGAGGTGTGAGCCCGGACTCCGTGGAGTAACCCTGGGTTTCCCCGTGTCGAACGAAGTAGATGTCCGTGGTGACCTTGGCCGCTTGCTCGCGTCGTTCGGGAACAATCTCTCGAGTACGCGTGACCTCAGCCCAGGCTCGGCTTCCGCCACTGACTTCAGCACCCTCATAGGCTGGAACGTCATTGCCAAGGACGGAGTCCTCACGGCGCTCACGGAAACGACGCAAGTACAAGGGCCCTTCGTCGGTGCTCTCTCGACTCTCGACCGTGTGGGGCTTGCCGCCCTGTGCCGTACGTTCGTAGTACCGCTGCAAGTAGGCCGGGGCGTCGGGTCGCTCAGTACGCGGAATCTCGGCAAGCGGAATGGATTCAGACGCTCCCCGGCCACTGGATGCGGTCGGGGCGGCGTTTGGCTCATCAAAGATTGTCATGAGTGCACCGTCAAGAATCGTTGATTCACAACACCGTCGTAGTAGAACAGCGCGCGACCCATCTCGCCCTCGGTCCAGATCACCGGCGGCTCATCGGGATCAACCCAGTAGCCGCCAGTGAAGACCTCATTGCGATGGCCAGCCGGATCGAAGAAGTACAAGCAGTGTCCACGGGTAGCCCCGTGCCTCGTCGGATTGGTCTCGATCCGTACACCGTGGTAGGCCAAGATGTCGGCCGCGGTGCGAATGTCGTTCCAGTCATCGACCCAAAATGCAAAGTGGTGCAGGCCGCCATTAGGTCCAGTAACCAAGGCCAAGTCGTGGCTCGAGTGTGAGACCTCGAGCCAGGTGGCAATCTGGAAACCGTCGTCGCCGAGCACCTGCTCGGTCAAGTGGAAGCCGAGAACGTCGGAAAAGAACTCAGTGGCGGCGCCAACGTCTTCGGCTGTGAGAAATACGTGATCGATTCTCGGTGGCGCCACACCGACCATATTCAAGGGTCGAGGCGGCGGATTGGTAAGGGGCAGAAGGTTTCCCACCTGCTGCATACCGTGCACGAGTTCCATCAAATGCCCGGTCGGGGATTCGAAGCGAAGCGCTTCTCCGTGGCCAGGACCCCACTCGCCCGCAGCCAGCCGCTTGGTGAGGACCCCGACAGCTTCGAGCCGCTCTTGATAGTGGTCAAGATCCTCGAGGTACTGCACCTTCCAGCCCACGTGGCCCAATCCGTAGACCGGCGCATATGTCAGAACTACCGAGTGGTGCTGGTGTTCATCCCAACACTTGAGGAACACGCGATCGCCGTCACGACCTGTCTCGAACAGGCCCATGACCTCGGTGTAGTAGGCAACGGCGAGTTCGAGATCTGGTACCCGAATCTCCACGTGCGACAGTCGAAGCAGGCCCATCAGGTGTGCACCTTCATGAATCGATCATTGAGTTCGCCCTCGTAGTAGAAGACCGCCTTACCGATGTTGTCTTCCGTCCACGTGATGGTCGGGAAATCGGGGTCTGGCCGGTATCCGCCAGTGAAAACCTCGTTACGAGTGCCGAGCGGGTCGAAGAAGTAGATCGTGTTGCCACGTGTGATGCCGTGACGCGTCGGACCGACATCAATCTGGATCCCGTTGTAGGCCAATATGTCCGCCGATCGCCGGACGTGATCCCAATCATCGAGCCAGAAAGCGAAGTGGTGCAGCCCGCCGTTCTGACCCGAAACGATGGCTAAGTCATGAGGAGAGTGCGAACGCTCCATCCAGGTAGCAACCTGATGACCATCACCGTCGAGAAGTTGTTCGGTGAGGCGGAAGCCGAGGACATCCATATAGAACGCGCTCGCCTCACCTACCTCTTCGGCGGTCACGAGCAAGTGGTCCATGCGAGGAGGTGCGATGCCGGGCAGCCCATCGACGAACGGCCGGGGGTTGAGCAGTCCGTTGAGCCGGCCGACTCGTTCGACTTCGTGAACTAGTTCCATCACGTGGCCAGACGGGGTTTCGAATCGGATGGATTCACCCTGCCCGACTGACTCGCCCTTCGAGACTCGCGACACCGGAAATCCATAGCGAGAGACCGCATTCTCGAGATCGGACAGATCATCGGAGTGCTCAACTTTGAAGGTCATCAGCTCAATGCCCATACGGGGCGAATACACCAAGCGCAGTGAGTGGTGGTCGGGCTCGTCCCAGCACTTGAGGTAGACCGACGTGTCGTCACGCTCAACTTCGAGCATGCCCATGACCTCGGTGTAATAGGCCACGGCAAGGTCGAGGTCGACGACTGCTACGTCGACGTGTCCTAGGCGCAATATGCCCATCTGTTGCCCTCCCTCAAGAGCTCCGACCCTGCGCTGTCACATGTGAGGTACGCAACTCGAACGCCGGAATAGTGGAACAGTATTGGCCCGTGTCCCGCATACAAGACCGATGTTCCCTTCCGCGGGACACAGGTGTTAGCGTCCGATACATCATGAACGAGCTGCGACCCGGTCCTGAGGCCATGCGTTCCGCGCTGGCCGATTACGTGACGGCCGTACATGCGGCCTACCTCGACGCCGCTGCCCTTCTCGCACCAGCCGAGCGGGCCCGGCTCGCTCTACTCGACCCAGCGCCACTCACTGTTGTCGCTGTAGGAACCAAATACCTGCACGTTGTCGCAACCCGCGAAGCACTTCCCCCGCCGCAAGGTCCGGAAATTGAGATAACTGGCGACCTTGGCGCACTTACCTGGACCTTGAGATTCGTTGACCCAGTTGTACTTCCGGCCCTCGGGCTCCTCCACGAAGATGCGGCGCCACTCAACGATGACGTCCGCCGACTCCTCGGTGTTCGAACCCACCTTTATCACCTTGCAGTTGCTCCCGGCGGTGGCCTCACCCCACACCACGCGCAGCACGCGGGTACTGGCCTGGCACATTCCCACGCTGCTGCAGCCCGCGACTTCGAAACAATTCGCGTGCACGCTCGCGGTCGTGAGCTTCTTGCCGACGACATGGCCGGTGCCGCGGTTGCTGGCCTCAGATACGCCACGGCAGCTCTGGCCATGTTGATTTCCCCAAACGATCCGGAGGTCGCGCGACTTGCCGCGGCTGTACCCCCCGACTCCGAGGCGCTACGTCGCGCGGTGCTCGCTGCCGTCCGATCCGGTCGCGGCTCGCAATTCGCATCAACAGAGCCGAGCAGCGCATGACCGCCCGCCGCGACAACAGCTCCACTCGGGTCGATACGTCCATCGACACAACTGCGCTCGATTTCGAGGCGGCATTCGCGGCGCCTGCCCTTGACCTGACTGTTAAGCGCGCCCATTCCACTCTGTCCAGCGTGAGCAACGCGGCCCGACTCCTCAAGGAGTTCGGACGAGGCGAACGCGAGATGGGAGTCACCGAGCTCTCGCGTCGCCTAGGAATAGGGAAGAGCACGGCACATCGGTTGCTGAACACCCTCACCGAGGAGCGGCTGCTTGAGCAGGACGCCGACACCGGGTTGTATCGACTCGGGTTGGTCATGCACGAGCTAGGAGCCAGCGTTCAAGCCTCACTCGACATCCATACGGCAGCGAGCCCGGTCATGGAGACGCTTCGAAACATGACTAAGGAGACCATCCAGATCGCGGTACTCGATCGACGAGAGGTTGTCTACGTCGAACGGCGCGAAAGCCCGCAAACCATTCGGCTCTTCGGCAAGGTGGGCCATCGAAACGATGCGCACTGCACCTCCACCGGAAAAGTGCTGCTGGCTTTCCTGCCCGACGCCGAACTCGATGAGGTACTTGCGGGTTGGCGGTTACCGAAGAAGACACCGTGGACGATTTCTGACCAGGCCACACTCCGAGCGCAACTGCGTCAGATTCGTAAAAGTGGCTGGGCCGAGAACGTTAACGAGTCCGAAGTCGGCGTGGCCTCGATCGCAGCTCCCATTCGAGATCATCTAGGCATCGTCGTTGCTGCCTTATCCGTCGCTGGCCCAGTCCAGCGTCTCGACGGTGCGAACCTGCGCCGATTCACGCGCCACGTCACCGAGGCTTCGGCTGCAATCAGCCGTCGACTCGGGTGGCGCGATTCGTCCACTCAGGAAGGTTCACGATGACACTGTCTGCTGAGCGCGCTGATGAGTTCGCCGCAGCGCTCTACGAGGCCCGCCGCACCCTGGTGCCAATCGCGCCCCTCACCGAGACCGATCCGTCGTTGACGATGGCTGACGGCTACCTCGTACAGCAGGGCATCGTGCGTCGATACCTCGCCGACGGCGATCGCATTGTCGGCTACAAACTCGGCCTCACCAGCAAACCGATGCAGCAGATGCTCAAAGTTGACTCCCCCGATTTCGCCCCAGTCATGGCCAGCCACGTGAACGCGGACGGCGCCAAGATCGCGGCTGCTAGCTATATCTCGCCGCGGCTCGAGGCAGAGATTGCGCTAGTTCTTGGAGCCGATCTCGCTGGCCCAGACGTCACCGCGGTCGACGTCATCCATGCGGTTGACGGAGTCGTCGCATCGCTCGAGCTCGTCGACAGCCGTGTGACCGACTGGCGTATCGCTTTACCCGACACCGTTGCCGACATGGCCAGCAGCGGGGCAATCATCGTGTCCGGCCGTCCCACTCCAATCGCCGACGTTGACCTGCGGCTAATCGGCATGGTGTTCACGTGCGACGGTGAGGTGATCGCAACCGGTGCCGGCGCAGCAGCCCTCGGCGATCCCGCCGCCGCCGTTGCCTGGCTGGTACGCACGCTGCACGGATTCGGCGAATCACTCACTGCCGGATCCATCATCATGACCGGCGCCCTACATGCCGCAGTACCCATCACCGCTGGCCAAACTTACCGAGCCGAGTTTGACCGGCTCGGTTCGGTCACGGCCCGGATTGTCTGAGAGGAATCCCGTGGCACTCCCCGTTGCGATTATCGGTTCGGGCAATATCGGCACCGACTTGATGTACAAACTCGAACGGTCCGAACACCTTGATCTCGTAGCTATGATCGGAATCGATGCTGCCAGCGACGGCCTCACCCGAGCCCGAGAGCGTGGCTACCTTGCTCCAGCCAACGGCATTGAGTGGGTTCAGCAAAACCCCGCCGCCGTTCGCCTTGTGTTCGATGCCACCAGCGCATACGTCCACGTTCGTCACGCGAAAATCCTTGCTGAGCTAGGGATCACAGCTGTCGATCTCACGCCGGCAGCCCGCGGCCCGAAGGTGATCCCGTCAGTGAACCTGCGCGAGCATCTGGATGCGCCTAACGTGAATATGGTCACGTGCGGAGGCCAGGCCACCACACCGATGGTCGCTGCCGTCAGCCGCGTCACACGCGTGCCATATGCCGAGATGGTGTCCACGGTTTCGTCGAAATCTGCCGGCCCCGGAACCCGTCAGAACATCGACGAGTTCACCCGCACCACCGCTCGCGCACTAGAGGAAATCGGGGGGGCAGAGATCGGCAAGGCCATTATCATCCTCAATCCGGCCGAACCCCCGATCCTCATGCGCAACACCGTCTATTGCGGACTACCCGAGGGAACCGACCACGACGCAGTACTCGCCTCAGTGGTCTCCATGGTGGCCGATGTTGCGAAGTACGTGCCCGGATATCGACTCAAGCAACCGCCCGTCATCGAAGAGGGGCCGTACAACACACCAGGCGGAGTAGTCCCCCACCGCGTCGTCGTACTCCTCGAAGTAGAAGGCGCAGGCGACTATCTGCCGACCTACGCCGGCAACCTAGACATCATGACCGCCGCCGCCGTTCAGGTCGGCGAAGCAATCGCTGCACATCACGAGGTGACCGCATGACCGCTCCCAGCATCGACGCCACGCCAGTCAAGCGAGACTTCAGACTCATCGACTCGACTCTTCGCGATGGGTCGCACGCCATCTCGCACCAGTACACGGTCGATCAGGTCACACGCATCGTGCGTGGCCTCGATGCCGCCGGTATCCAGGTGATCGAGATAGCACACGGTGACGGCCTTGGCGGCTCGTCGTTTAACTATGGCTTCAGCGCCGTCGACGAGATGGAATTGGTGGCCGCCGCCGTCGACGCAGCCACACAGGCCCAAATCGCCTGCCTGCTGCTGCCCGGCATCGCCACAGTGGACGACCTCAAGCGGGTCCGCGACATTGGTGTGAGCGTGGCTCGCATTGCGGTGCACTGCACCGAAGCCGACATCACCGAACAGCACATCAGAATCGCGAAAGACCTTGGCATGGAGGCCATCGGTTTCCTCATGATGTCGCACGTCAGCACCCCTGACGAACTACTCGTTCAGGCAAAACTATTGCAGTCATATGGCGCTGACACCGTGTACATCGCCGACTCCGCCGGCGCGATGACCACCAACGAAGTTCGTGCCAGGGTCGCCACCCTTGTCGGCGGGTTAGATGTTCCTCTTGGCGTGCACGCGCACCAGAATCTCTCGCTAGCAGTCGCCAACTCAATCGCGGCATACGAGGAGGGCGCGCGCAACCTCGACGGTACTAGCGCTGGTTTGGGTGCTGGCGCAGGAAACTGTCCCACCGAGATCCTCGCCGCCGTGTGTGACAAGCAGGGCATCGTCTCGGGCGTCGACACCCTCATGCTCCTCGACGTGGCAGAGGACGTCGTGCGCCCGATCATGCCTCGACAACAGGTCGTAGACCGCGCCGGATTATTGCTCGGCTACGCGGGGGTTTACGGATCCTTTCTGCTGCACGCGCAGCGAGCGGCCGAACGCTACGGCGTTTCGCAGGCGGAAATCTTGCTCGAGCTCGGTGCCCGCAAAGTCGTTGGCGGACAAGAGGACATGATCATCGACGTCGCTGTCGAGTTGGCCCGTAAGCACGCCGAGGCAGAGGGAACCACATGAGTGACATGCATAACCACCCGCACGTTGAGAAGCTGCTTGCCGCCGTGCGCCTCCGCACCGCGACAACCCCGCTCACCGACACCGAGCCCGATCTCGACTTAGCCACTGCGCTGCTCATCCAAGACGCAGTAGTGGCGGCTCGCGTAGCCGAGGGCGCAACTGTGGTCGGTGCGAAACTCGGGCTAACCAGCGTGGCCAAGCAACGGCAGATGAACGTCGACCGCCCGCTCTATGGCTGGCTCACCGATGACATGCAGATCGATGTTGGCCAAGCACTTGATTGCAGCAAGTTCATCCAGCCGCGTTGCGAGCCAGAGATCGCGTTTCTACTGGGACGTGACCTCGAAGGCTCTGCCGTCACTGCAGCCCACGTCCTTGCCGCAACTGACGCCGTTTTCGGGGCCGTCGACGTCCTGGATTCGCGCTTCGCCGGCTATGCATTCACCCTCGCCGACGTGGCCGCCGACAATGCGTCGTCTGCCGGCTTCATCCTCGGTGGCACAGCGGTGAGCCCCGAAGGCATCGACCTTCGACTCACTGGCTGCGTCTTCGAGAAGAACGGCGAACTCGTAGCAACCGCTGCGGGCGCCGCCGTTCTCGGACACCCAGCGGCCTCTGTTGCCTGGCTTGTCCGTGAACTCGCTACCCGCGGACGCGGGCTCAAGGCCGGGCAGATCGTAATGTCCGGCGCACTCACCGAGGCGATCTCGGTCGCGCCAGGCGACACTATCGTCGCCAGATTCGATCGACTCGGTACCGTTGAAATCGCTTGTCGCTGAGAGGAATTGCTATGCCCCTAGTTCAGGTCACGATGGTGGAAGGCCGCACTGTCCAGCAAAAGCACGCCTTGATCGCTGCTCTCACACAGGCGGTTGTCGACTCAGTGGGTTCACCCGCAGACCGAGTGCGCGTAGCGATATACGAAGTCTCGGCCGACGACTGGGGAGTTGGCGGGCTCGCCTACTCAGTCGCGCGAGCGCCTAAGCCGGAAGGGAGCAGTTCATGACCGTCGCTACACCCGAAGAGCCAATGGCAGTTCGGCACTTCATCGACGGCGCGTTCGTCGACAGCCTCGACGGTAAGACCTTCGATTCAATCTCGCCGATCGACAACGCAGTCGTCGCAACAGTGGCCGAAGGATCCAGCGCTGACGCTGATCGCGCTGTCGAGGCGGCCCGTCGTGCCTTCGACGAAGGTCCCTGGCCCAGGATGAGTCCGGCTCAGCGTCGCAAGATCATCCATGCTGCGGCCGACAACATTGAGTCTCGTCTCGATCAGCTGGCCGCCTGGGAAACGCGCGATATGGGCAAGCCGATCGCCGAGTGTCGCAGCAAGGACGTTCCGCGCACCGCGCACAACTTCCGATTCTTCGCCGATTTCGCCGAACAATCACACACCGAGGCATTCCCTAAGCCGTGGGACAACGTTCTGACCTATACGTTGCGAGATCCAGTTGGCGTCTCGGCGTGCATTTCGCCATGGAACTTCCCGATGATGCTCGAGTCGTGGAAAGTGGCACCAGCGCTGGCATTTGGTAACACCGTGGTACTCAAGCCCGCAGAGCAATCTCCCGTCACGGCGTCACTTTTGGCGGAGTGCTTCGCCGAGGCCGGGATGCCCGAGGGTGTCTTTAACGTCGTTCAAGGCTTCGGGCCGGATGCAGCTGGAGAGCGCCTGACCACGCATCCGGGGGTTGATCTGGTCACCTTCACCGGCGAGAGCGCTACCGGACGCATCATCATGGGTAACGCGGCCAAGACCCTCAAGCGTGTGTCATTCGAGCTCGGTGGCAAGAGCGCAAGCATCGTGATGGCCGACGCCGATATGGACGCCGCGATCAAGGGCACGATCGACGGCATCTTCCGCAATCAAGGCGAGGTGTGCCTAGCCGGTTCACGGCTGCTCGTGCATCGATCGGTCTACAACGAATTCCTCGAACGCTACGTCGCAGCCGCTGAAGCTCTTGTCGTCGGCGATCCCCGCGACCTCGCTACCCAGATCGGTCCACTGGTATCCACCGAGCACCTCGACAAGGTGCTGTCCTACATTGAGATCGGAAAGCGCGAGGGCGGCAAGCTGATGACCGGTGGCTACCGAGTCACCGAGGGCGCGCTCGCCGCCGGAAACTATGTTGCCCCAACCGTTTTCGCTGATGTCGACAACTCATGGCGCATCGCGCAGGAGGAGATCTTCGGCCCAGTGCAAGTGGTGATCCCATTCGACACTGTTGACGAGGCGATCGGTCTGGCCAACGCCAACCGCTATGGCCTTGCGGGCATGGTCTGGACCACGAACCTCAACACCGCTCACAGGGTCGCTCGCGAGGTCCGCACCGGAACCATGTGGGTCAACTGCTTCTTCGTTCGCGATCTGCGAGCCCCCTTTGGTGGCATGAAGGATTCCGGTATCGGACGAGAGGGCGGGGCATACTCCGAGGAGTTCTTCACCGAGTCCAAAGCCGTCGTCATTCAGTTCCCGTCGTGACCAGGTCTCACCGTGCGGAGTTGTAGGCCATGGCCGAGGTAACGACCGCACTTGCTGGCCTCACCGAGCAGCAGATGATTCGCCTGTCGGTCACCGGCCGGGATGTACTCGTAGGCTTGATAGCGGGCCAAGTTGTCGCGTATGAGGACGGCTGCGGACATCGAGGGACATCACTAGCCGAGGGCCTCATTCGCGACTGTATCGTCACCTGCCCGGCACATTTGTGGCGCTATGACTTACGCACCGGGCATCGACACGATTCACCAGGTGGGTCACTGCCGCGCTTCAACGTGCAGATCGACGGCGACCTGGTCCGCATCGATATGCCCGATCTCCCACCCGAGAAGTCGCTACGCGAGATTCTGCTCGATCACGCCAAGGAAGGCCACGCATGACTGGGAATCATGGCGTTGATGTCGTTCTATGGGACATCGGCCAAGTTGTATATCAGAGCCCTTTCGAGCGCTTCGCCGAACTCGAGAACTTCGCAGGCATGCCAGCAGGCACCTTGCCTCGAGGTCCCTTTGCCACCGGTGGTGATCCCACGTATGACCTAGTCGATTCGGGTGCGCTCGGTGAACCCGAATACTGGGCGGGTATTGAAGCGATCGCCCGCGAAAGTGTCCCTGGCCTGCACATCTATGACGCTCTCCGAACTATCGGCTGGGAAGGCCGGGCCAGACCCGTTGTGGTCGAACTCCTTAATGACATTCCTAGCCGCTACCGACAGGCGGTGCTCACCAACGACGCCACCAAGTTTCTGGGTGCTGGTTGGCGTGAAACATGGGAACTAGCAGGCTATTTCGAGTCCATCGTCGATTCGCTCGACATCGGCGTACGCAAACCAGATAGTGCGGCCTATCTGGCCACGGTCGACCTCCTGAACGTTCCGGCTCACCGAGTCCTGTTCATCGACGACCTCACAGTGAACATCGACGGTGCCCAAGCGGCCGGGCTTCAAGGCTTTCGGTTCGAGACCACAGATGCCGAAGGCTCGGTCGCTGCCCTCCGCGAGCAACTCGGGCTGGCTTAGCGCACTCAGGTGTCGAGTCGAGCGTCTTCCAGCGAGGACGCGCCATCGATGATGAACTCCTTGCGCGGTGCGACATCGTTGCCCATCAGCAAATCGAATACTGCAGTGGCTGCGTCGACCTCTGAAACGGTGATGCGGCGAAGTGTGCGAGTACCAGGATTCATGGTGGTCTCGCGAAGTTGCGAGGCGTTCATCTCCCCCAGGCCCTTATAGCGCTGCGGCGTTTTGAACGACCTGCCCTTCGCCGTGAGATCGGCGAGCATACGGCGGTATTCGTCCTCTGAGTAGGTGTAGACGACTTCGTTGGCCTTGGTGCCGGGATTGGTTATCTCAAAGCGGTGAAGAGGCGGGACGGCCGCGTACACGCGTCCTGCCTCCAAGAGCGGATACATGTACCTATGGACCAACGTGAGCAACAGACAGCGAATGTGAGCACCATCAACATCGGCATCTGACATCAAAACAATTTTGCCGTACCGCACCTGGTCGAGGTCGAAGCTGCGTCCCGACCCAGCGCCCACCACTTGGATGATCGCGGCACATTCGGTGTTCTTGAGCATGTCGGCCACGGTGGCCTTCTGCGTATTGAGGATCTTGCCGCGGATGGGCAGCAGCGCCTGAAACTCAGCGTCGCGCGCGAACTTTGCAGTACCCAGCGCACTGTCGCCCTCGACGATGAAGATCTCGCTGCGTTCGACGTCGTCGTTACGACAGTCGACCAACTTGGCCGGCAGCGCTGACGATTCGAGCGCGCTCTTGCGACGCTGGACATCGCGATGGGTTCGCGCGGCAACACGTGCCCGAGACGCATTGGCGATCTTGTCGAGTACGGCCTTGGTGGCAGTCTTGTCGCCGCGCGGTGGTGAAGTGAACCACTTGGCGAGTTCACGAGAGACGACGTTGGTGACGATCCGGGTCGCCGCTGGAGTCCCTAATACCTCCTTGGTCTGTCCTTCGAACTGCGGTTCAGCAAGGCGCACGGTGACTATCGCGGTGAGGCCTTCGGCGATGTCGTCCTTGGTGACGGCGTCTTCACTGGCCCGTAATGCCTTCTGGGCGCGAAGTTGATCGTTGATGGTCTTGGTCAGCGCTCGCTCGAAGCCGGCGAGATGAGTGCCACCCTTGGGCGTGGAGATGATGTTGACGAATGAGCGCACATCGCTCTCGTACCCGGCCCCCCAGCGCAGTGCGATGTCGACCCCGAGTTCGCGCTCGACGTCTTGGCTGCTCATGTGGCCTTTACCGTCGAGCACCGGAACTGTCTCGGTGAAATGACCGCTGCCCGCTAGCCGCAAAACACTGGTGACTGGCTCGTCCTGGCTGAGGTAGTCCACGAATTCGGTCAGGCCACCCTTGAAGCAGTAAGACTGCTCGGCGGGTTCGACATCGCGCAGGTCGCGGATCAAGATCGTGAGCCCCGGCACTAGGAACGCGGTCTGCCGCGCCCGCGCGTGCAACGCTGGGACGTCGAACTCGGCGTCCTTGGTGAAGATCTGCCGATCCGACCAGTAGCGCACTCGAGTACCGGTCTGACCCTTCTTCGCGCGGCCCGAAATCACCAGACCGCTCTTCTTGCTGAACTCAGCATCGGGCCCATCACCGGTGAAGACACCCGGAATACCGCGACGGAAAGACATCGTGTGAATCTTGCTCTCGCGATCGACCTCGATATCGAGTCGCTCGGACAGCGCATTGACCACTGAGGCCCCCACGCCGTGTAGCCCACCCGAAGCCGTGTAGGAGCCACCGCCGAACTTCCCACCCGCATGCAACTTGGTCATCACGACCTCGACGCCGGTGAGCTTCGTCTTGGGTTCAATGTCTACGGGGATCCCTCGACCATCGTCGAGAACCTCAACTGAACTATCGGGATGTAGCACCACCTCGATGCGGTGCGCATGCCCAGCCAGAGCTTCGTCGACAGAGTTATCGATGATCTCCCAGAGGCAGTGCATCAACCCGCGGCCGTCAGTGGAGCCGATATACATGCCGGGCCGCTTACGGACAGCGTCGAGACCCTCGAGCACCGAGAGGTGCTTGGCCGAATAGCCTCCGGTGGTAGGCGTGCGTCCGGTGCCGCCCTTGGCTGATCCACCGTTGGCCGACGTCGACGATGCGGCGGATTCGGCGGTCATGGTGGGGCACACTCCGAAGCATTCACAGACGACAAGACTGACTTTGCCAATGTAGTCGCCTCGGTCTTGCCCCTCTCACGAGACTCGCCGCGGCAGGCAGAATAGCCACCCTCCGTGCAGACGGCGTCTGGACTCATTAGGGTTACATCCACAACGGGCAGCGCGGCTCGTTGGTTAAACCGGGTGATCCACGTCACGATCGGCCTACTCGGACAGCAACACCGGAACAAGCGGCCAGCCTCAGACGTTGGACCGTGCGAGTATGAATTTAGACAGGAGGTACCGCAGGATGACCCCCACCCTGAGCCTGACCACACCACTGACCGCGCTCGATCGATGCGATCGCTGTGGCGCGCAGGCCTATGTCCGAGTGACTCTCACGGCCGGCGGTGACCTTCTCTTCTGTGGGCACCACTTCCGCGAGCATGAAGCGCGGCTCCGTCCCTTGGCGCTCGAGGTCCTCGACCAGACTGCCCAGCTCACCGAGTCAGCCGTCATCCCAGTCGACGACATTTAGGCCGCTCGTACTATCTGTCGCCTCCTCCAGGCAACCATCAAGCACCACCGGTCAAGCCGCCCTACAGGGCGCCTTGCGTCTCGATCTCGTCCGGTTTCGTCGACGATCTTGACCCTCGCAGCGCCTCATCGTCTCGGGCCACCTCATGCACTTGCCGCCGTAATCTCCGACCCGAATACATATCGGCATCAGCCGAGGTAACCAGCGCATCCAGGTCCGATGCATCAGCGGCCATCGCGGCGATTCCGAGCGAGATGCCCACCTGCGCCTTGGTTCGCCACACAGCCGTGATCTCGCTCTCAACTGCTGACGTGAAGCGTTGCGCACTGGGCGCGGCTCCAGATCCGAGCACAACGAATTCGTCGCCACCCCAGCGAGCCACCAAATCACTTGCGCGGCAGGCGGTTACCAAGGCCCTACCCACTGTGCGAATGAGCCGGTCGCCTTCGTCATGCCCAAAATTGTCATTGACCTGCTTGAGCCCATCGACATCGATGAAGATCACGAAGATGTCCGACGCGGTGCGAGCGGCTTGGGCCCGGATCAGCGGATAGGCAAGTTCGAGCCCATACCTACTCGCTATGCCCGTGAGCGGGTCAGAAGTCGCGACCCGCTCGAGGTCATCCTGAGCCAACGCAAGTCGGTGCAGGCCACGCACTCGAGACATGTGCACGATGACCGACGCAGCTTGAGAGACCAGCAGCACCACAAGCCAATCAACCGACCGGCCTGGAACAGAACCATCGGCCGAGGTCATGATGCTCCACGCAGTCATGGCTGCCAGCGAAACTATTGCGACGGTGAAGGTGACGGTGCTCAGCGCTGCGGCGCCCAGCACGATCATGAGGATGAACTCATAGCTGAGTTCGGTAGGACTCCCCGATTCATGTGCCGACCAGGCTGTGGTTGCGCCGATCAGCAGCGAGCCTCCAACCGTCGCCCACCCCGCTGCGGCCACAGTGATGATGTGGCGCCGAGCGGCCAGCATAAGAATCAGCAGGACAGCCGTGGGGCCAAGGCTCGTGGCCAAGCGCCAGGTCGCCTGGTCCGCGGGGTGAGTGGCGGCGTCGACCAGGGCGAACAGGCCTAGCAGCGCCCCCATCGTGAGACACAGCCACGGAAGCTCGACAAGGGCGGCTTGGGCGACGATGGAGTCGGCACGGCTACCGCGGGCCGCTGGCTGTTCCACCGCATCAGGCTAACGGCCCATTGCTCGCAGGTCTATGGTTTTGTACCACTTTGGCGTAGTCGCGGGCCGCTCAACCAGCGCCGACGAGGGCGTTGAACGAAAACTCAGACTCGCTTGGCAAGTTCGTCGGTGAGCCGGGTAAGAGCCGCGCTGGCCTGTCCCAGTGGAACGCACGCTCGGATGATCGCTAAGTCATCACATTCCACCGCGGCCCGGAGCGCCTTGGCGAACTCGTCTTCGGTATCTACTCGAACCCCAGTGCCCCGTCCGAAAGCCTTCACGAGTTCCTCGGCAGCAAGAAACGGAACGTCATTGAACGGCCCGTCGAGCATGGGCCGCTGAGTGCCAAAACCACCGTTGTCGAGCACGATGACGATCGGGTGTACCCCGTGGTGGGCAGCAGCCAGCGCTTCAAACCCCGACTGGAGGAACGACCCATCACCCAGTAGGACGACCGGGCGATGAGTTGGATCGGCCAAGCCAGCACCCAAAGACGCAGGTACCGCATAGCCCATAGTCGCGTAGAAGGCACTCGACAACGACCACGCGGGGGCAGCAAGGTCGACCGCCGCGAACACACACTCACCGGGGTCGAGCAGCAGACCGTGTCGCTCGTCGATTCCTGCGGTGACCAGAGCCATCACGGTCTCGACGCTGAGTTCCGCGCCGGCCACCGGCTCATAGTCAAAGATTCGATCTGGCACCGAACGGTCTAGATCCAACTGCTGGTCGCCCAGTGCCTCAACCAGCGCTGGGAGGAACGCCCAGAGTGGAACGTGTCTGTAGGTGCGCGGTCCCACGGAAACTTCGGTGTCGCTACAGGCGATCATGCGGTCTTCCCTCAGATGCGCCGTAAAGGCACCCAGAACCAAGTCACCTTGAATGACACCAAGGCTGAGGATCACATCGGCGCTCTCGACTCGTGCCACAACTTCAGGTTTGCTCACGGCTCCCATGTACTCACCGACCGCGAGTGGATGCCTCTCGGGGAAGAGCCCCTTAGCCAGTGAACTTGTGGCCACCGGAATTCCCGACACCTCAGCCAACGACAAAAGTGAATCGGCAACCCCCCTGCGCGCCACCATCGAACCAGACATCACCACTGCGGTACGCGATGCACGCAGGTGCTCAAGCACATCCGCGAGAGCGGCCTCAAGATGCACGGGATTGAGTTTGGGCAGGGTGATCTCGAGCGAGCCGGCAATATCAAGAATCGGAATCTCGACCATGTCGCGCGGTACCTCGATGTAGCCGGGCCGCTGCTGGGAAATCATGGCATCCAGAACACGATCAATCTCGGCGGCCGCGGTGAGCTGATCAGTGAGGACTGCCTGCGCAACGGTCAACTCGGAGAACACTCGAAGCTGTCCGTCAAAGTCCTTGATCTTGTGATGGATCAGCCGGTCAGCCTTGCGTTCGGCAACGCCAGGTGCGCCGCTCACAACAAGCAGTGGCACCGACTCCGCCCACGCCCCAGCGGTCGCGTTCGCGACCTTCAACGCACCTACGCTGAAGGTGACCACCACCACCCCAAGACCGCGAAGGCGGGCGTAGCCGTCTGCTGCAAAAGCAGCACCTTGTTCATCGGCGGTGATGTGGAGCGGGAAACCCTCACGATCCATTCGGTTGAACAGACGTAGCGCGTAATCCCCAACGATCCCGAAACCAGCATCGACTCCGCACTCACGAAGTCGACGAACAAGGTGTTCAGCAATGGTCGTGACCTCAGGTTCGTCGCTCACGGCGAGAGGATAACTGACGACCACACTCGGCAAAGCCGAGCCATCCGATAACGAGTCACGTGCTGTCCGTTTCCGCCTAGACCGGGACTACCGGAAGAAAGGTCGACGGCGTGAAGGTCAGATCACGTGATGCCTCGTGCCTCTCCTGGGACACCACGCCGTACGTGGTGGTTCGTTGCCGCACGGGACGCCCGACGCCAGCTGCCACCGCAGCGATGTCGTGCGGTGACTTCGCCGAGCCGAACTCTGAGCCGGCCATCCGCGAGATGGTCTCTTCCATCAAAGTGCCGCCGAGGTCGTTGACTCCTCCATTGAGCACCGTGCTACACCCCTCGTCACCGAGCTTGACCCAGGAGCACTGGATGTTGTCGATGCGACCGTCGAGCAGGAGTCGAGCCATAGCGTGCACCGCGCGGTTGTCGCGAGCAGTAGGGCCGGGGCGGGCAATCCCCGCAAGGTAGATCGGCGCGTTGTGATGCACGAATGGCAGCGGTACGAACTCGGTGAATCCGCCTGACTCACCCTGCAAGCGGGCAAGCAGCATGATGTGCGCGACCCAATGCCGAGGTGCGTCCACATGGCCGTACATCATCGTGCTGGTGGTGGGGATGCCGACGCGATGCGCGGTCTGCACGACCTCGATCCACTGCGCAGTGGGCAGTTTGCCCTTGGTCATGATCCAACGAACCTCATCGTCGAGGATCTCAGCTGCAGTACCTGGCAGGGAGTCGACACCGGCTTCCCTGGCAGCGATCAAGAACTCCTCGATCGAGAGCCCAGTGCGGGAAACACCGTTCACCACCTCCATCGGCGAGTACGCATGCAGATGCAGATCAGGTGCCCCAGACTTCACCGCGCGGGCCAAATCAAAATACGCCGAGCCCGGCAACTGCGGATCGATCCCGCCCTGCATGCAGATCTCGGTAGCCCCGATATCCCATGCCTGACGGGCCCTTTCAGCCACCTCGTCGATTGACAAGCTATACGCGTCGGCGTCTGTGCGGCGTTGCGCGAAGGCACAGAAGCGGCAGCCGGTGTAGCAGACGTTGGTGAAGTTGATGTTGCGATTGACGACGTAGGTGACTTCGTCGCCCACTCGGTCGCGCCGGACGGAATCGGCAAGCGCGCACACAGCGTCGAGAGCCGCGCCGTCGCTCAGCATCAACGTGAGTGCCTCGGCCTCGGTCAGCCCTGACGGCGAACGCTCGGCACTGCGCAGCGCAGCGAGGAAGTCACCCTCGAGTCGCACGGGCGCAGACCGGTCAATGCCCGCGGATGACTCGCCCAGCGCCGCCCAGTCGCCATAAACCTCGTCGAAGTCATTGCGGCGGTCAGAGGTGCGACCCTCTGTATCGATACTGGCGAACAGGTCGGTGCGGCCAGATGAAACCAGTGCGGCGTCTGGCTCCTGCCAGGGCAGCCCGACGGGAATGCGGCCTTCGACCGCAAGGCCGTCAGGCCCGCTGAGTGCCTGCACATGTGGCATCACCCGCGGGTCGAGCCAGGGCTCAGCGCGCAGGACGTACTCGGGATGTGCAGTGAGCCGCTCTCGCAAGGTGAAGCCGGCAGCGGCGGTGCGGGCAGTCAGATCGTCAAGTTCTGGCCAAGGACGCTCAGGGTTCACGTGATCTGGAGTCAGCGGCGACACACCACCCCAGTCGTCGATCCCAGCACCAATCAACCGTTCAAACTCGTCGGCGTCAGTGAGGTTGGGCGGCACCTGGATCCGCATACGTGGACCCATCACGATGCGCGCCACAGCGATCGCCGCGAGGTACTCGTCGAGGCCGACGTCCTCAGTAGAACGCATCGCGGTATCAGGCTTGGCCCGGAAGTTCTGCACGATAACTTCTTGGATGTGTCCATAAGCCCGCGCAATCCGGCGAAGTTCGAACAGTGACTCTGCTCGCTCGGTGAGGTTCTCACCGATTCCCACCAAAATTCCGGTGGTGAACGGGATCGTGTGCCGGCCAGCGTCCTCAAGCACGCGGAGTCGAACTGCTGGTTCCTTGTCGGGCGAACCGAAATGGGCTCCCCCTGGCTCTGACCACAATCGGGTTGCAGTGGTCTCGAGCATCATCCCCATTGACGGGGCGACTGGCTTGAGCCGCTGCAATTCGCTCCACGACATGACGCCTGGGTTCAGGTGCGGCAAAAGTCCAGTCTCTTCCAGAACCCGAACAGCCATCGCGCGAACGTAGGAGAGCGTGTCAGAGTAACCAAGCTCGGCCAGCCACTCGGCGGCCTGCGGCCAGCGCTCCTCTGGGCGGTCACCCAAGGTAAACAATGCTTCCTTGCATCCCAGCGCTGCCCCCTGCCGAGCGATCTCGAGCACCTCATCAGGCGAGAGGTAAGGCGCAGGTAGGCGTCCAGGGACGGTTGCGAAGGTGCAGTAGTGACAACGGTCGCGACACAGCCGGGTGAGCGGGATGAACACCTTGCGCGAGTAGGTAATGACGCCCGGACGGCCGGCGGACTCGAGCCCCTGGTCGCGCAACCTCGACGCGATCGCGCAGAGTTGCTCGAGGTCATCGCCACGGGCCGCGAGCAGCGTGGCAGCCTCGTCGAGATCGAGTGTCTTGCCCGCTGCTGCGCGCGCCAGAGATCGTCGCAACGCGGTTGCCGTCGGCTCAGTCATCCTCGTACCGCCTTGATCACGTGGGGGTAGCAATCAGCATCCACTCTCGCATCGATCAGACTCGGACCAGTCGTCACAGTGCCAAGTGTCGCGCGGAGTTCATCAACATTCGTGACCACCGTACCGGCCAAGCCCATAGCGTTGGCAATCGCCGCGAAATCGACCAACGCGTAACCGACGGCTCCAGACCCACCTTGCGCCTGCTCCTGCTTGAGCTTGATCAGGCTCAACGTAGCGTCGTTGAACACGACAACGGTGATGTTGAGGTTGGCGCGGGACAGCACCTCGAGCTCTGCCAACACCATGCCCAGCCCCCCATCGCCTGTGAAGCAGACAACGCGACGGTCGGGTCGAGCAAACGCCGCCCCGATCGCAGCTGGCAAAGCGAAACCCATGGTGGCCAGGCCATTAGAGATCAGGACGCCGTCGGGTTCGTCGGTCTGCCACAGTGGCATGACTGCCAACATGTGTGCCCCCGCGTCGACAGTGACGAGCGCATCGGCCATGAACTCAAACGTGGTTTCCACCAGGCTCTGGGGGCTGAAGCCCTCGACGTCAGTTGCGAGACCAGCTACCCGGCCAGCCCACCAAGCCGCTCCCGCGTCGGCGGCCCAGTCAGTCTCCGCGATCGAGATGACATCAGCCAGCAAGTCGGTGTATTCACCAATGACGACCAGCGGGTCGTCGAAGTACCTGACATCAGCTGCATAGCTGCCGAGGATGACGGTGGGGGCAGTGGTCGGCTCGTGGCCCGGCATCGGCTCGATCGAATCGACCCCGATTCCCAGTAGGAGGTCGACGTCGGCGAACAACGGGCGATCGGCCGCTACGCCCGTGAACAGACCCGCGTAAGTGGGCCAGTCGGAAGGGATAACGCCCATGGCCTGATACGTCACCATGATCGGCGCATTGATACCGGCAAGCGCAGCGCGAACGGCGTCCACAGACCGCACGGCGTCTTCACCGATGACGATGATCGGACGTTTCGCCCCTGCAATGAGCGCGCGAGCCTGATCGCGAACCTCAACGCTTGAGGGTGCGACGACAACCGGAGCAGGGGCCGCAACTCCTTCAGCTCGTGCGTCGAACGCGAGATGCACCGAACCACGAGGAGAGGTCATCGCGGTGGCGATCGCAGCACGAACGGCATCCTCGGGCGAGTTCTTGCTGAGCGTGCCGCTGAATTTGGTCAAGGGCGCGGCTGCCGCGACTTGATCAAGACGCTGGTGCCCAATACGCGAGATCGACGCCTGCGACACGGTGTCGCTGACCAGGAGAAGGGGATAGCGATCGAGCAGCGCCTGCGCCATACCGTTACTGGCGCTGGTGAATCCCGGCCCGCGAGTAACAACGGCAGCGCCCACTGAATTGGTGAGTCGCCCGAAAGTCGACGCCATGATGCACGACGCCGTCTCACTGTGCGCGAGCGTGAAGTCGATGCCTTCGTCGGCAGCCGCGCCGATCATGTCGAGGTTTGGTCCGCCGCCTGGAACGCCGAACATTCGGCGAACTCCGGCTTCCTTCAGACCTGCGGCAAGACTGCGCGCGAGTTCACGCGTCATCGGGCGTCCTCCTTGGGAGCGTTAACAACAAAATCCTTGGGCTCCGCGAGCCGAGGGAGCCACGCAATGTCGTGACCGTGCTCGTCGAGTTCAGGTGCACGAGTGAACGAAGAACTCTGCGTTTCACTGAACTTGATCGGCGAGCCGACGATGTCGACCGTGCCGCCCGCAGGGTGGTCGACCGTAACGATCATGTCGCGTGCGACCACGTGTGGATCGGCAGCGATGTCTGCGGCACTGTTAACAGGCCCACAGGGAATGACTCCAGCCAACGCCGCGACAACTTCGTCGGTAGTGCGCGAGGCCGACCAACTCTCGACGATGTGGTAAACCTCCGCGGCGTGGGCGATTCGTGCCTCGTTGGTGGCGTAGCGCTCATCGCTGCCCAGCTCGGGTTTACCCATGATGTTCGAGAGCAGCTGCCAATGCGGATCTGACGGCGCTGCCACAGCCACGAAACCATTGCTGGATCGAACAACACCGTACGGGCACAGCAGCGGATGCGTGTTGCCTTGTGGCGCAGGGCTAGTGCCGGTCATGGAGTACTGGTAAACGATGCGCTCGGTCAACGCGAGCACAGAGTCATACATCGCGACGTCGACGAGTTGACCGACACCGGTGTGCTCGGCATGGCGAACAGCCGCCAGGATTCCACAGGCCGACAGGACCGCCGGGAAGATGTCGCCGACGCCTGGACCGACCTTGACCGGATGCGACGCATCGGATCCAGTGACCCCGAGCACACCACCCATGGCCTGGGCGATGATGTCGAACGCTGGCCATTCTGAATACGGGCTCTCACCGGTGCGTGGATCTCCGAAGCCGCGGATGGTTGCGTAGACCAAAGCTGGGAATCGCTCGTGCAGCGATTCGTACGACAGGCCAAAACGATCCATCACGCCAACTCTGAAGTTCTCGACCAACACGTCACAGTCGGCGATGAGCGCAAGTAGGTCAGCCACGCCCTGAGCCGTTTTGAGGTCGAGGCAGACGCTGCGCTTATTGCGATTGACGCTGGCGAAGTAGCCGCCGTAGCCCCGGCTGGCACCTGCATCACGCTGATCCTCGGGGACAAACGGGCCCCAGAGTCGAGCAACATCGCCCGCCACCGGCTCAACTTTGATGACGTCCGCACCCATGTCAGCTAGCAACATCGTGCAGAACGGACCAGACAAAACTTGGGTGAGGTCGACAACCCTTAGCCCAGCGAGCGGCCCTGCCACGGCGTGACCCCAAACTGTCGACACTTATGAGACGGTGCGTCACTGTAACTGCAACGACACGCGAACACTACCGGTGGCCAGATCGCACTTTGGCGGCTAGGGTCATCCAAAGTGTCTGCACTCGCAGACGCGCGGCAGAAATGGGAGTCGCATATGGCAATCAAGGTTGCGAAGTTCAGGGATGTATCCCAGGGCACGCAGGTGGGTCAGTTCCAGGTCGGTGAGCGGGATGCGGTTCACAGCCTCGATCACATTGATCCCAAGTACAAGATGTTGCTCGATGACCCGGTCACGGCAACTGTTGCCGTCATCGGAAGCACTGGTCGCGCGAACCTCACTCCGGTGTGGTTCGACTACGAGGGCGACCTCGTGTTGCTCAACCTCGCGACACACCGCAAGAAGGTCGACTGGATCCGCGTTAACCCCCAGGTGTCCTACCTGTTGGTCAACCCGGCCAACCCGTACCACTGGATCAGCATCAAGTGCACGGTTGTCCGCGAGATCTCTGAGGATGACCCGGTAGAGGGCCCGCGCGTCACAGCGCAGCTCGACAAGATCTGGACCAAGTACACGCTGCAGGACGGCGCATACGGACTTCGCGACCCAGGTCACGACGAGCGTCGCATCCTCTTCGAATTGGCAGTCGACTCAGTCGCTACCTTCGGTGTCCCGTAAATCGAGGGTCGCACCTTAACTCGACAGCCTCATGCACGACAGGGTCGTCCGTTACCGCGCTGGTAGCGGGCGGCCCTGTGTCATCTTCCAAGGAGTTCCACGTACATGACCACCATGCCTCGAGTCGCTGTTGCCGGCGGCAGTATCGGCGGCCTCACGGCAGCACTAACCCTGCGCGATATAGGTTGCGAGGTCGACATCTACGAGCGTTCGTCGGCCAAGCTGGAATCTCGGGGCGCAGGTATTGCAGTCCTTCAGGAAACCTCGCGCTATTTGACCCAGCGAATGGGCTTGCCGCTCGATGCGTTTTGCTCGAGCACCAGTCGCTTGCAGTTCCTCAACGCCGACGGCACAGTGCTGCACGATCAGCATCACGACTACCACTTCTCGGCGTGGAACACGATCTATCGCTTCTTGCACACCGAGTTTGAGCGCATCCCTGACCGCTATCACCTCGGCTCCGAGGTCACCTCATTCGTCAGCGATGACGACGGCGTCACCGTGAACTTCACCAGCGGCGACCCGTTGCACGTCGACCTGCTGGTCTGCGCCGATGGCATCAAGTCACCCGCCCGGCACGCTCTCTTGCCCGACGTAAAGTCGGAATATGCGGGGTACGTGGCCTGGCGTGGCACCGTGCCCGAGAAGGACCTCAGCCCCGAAACCTATGACCTGCTGTATGACGCGCTCACCTACCAGGTGCTCGAGAACAGCCACATCCTCGTCTACCCGATTCCTGACCACGACGGTGCAACCTCGCCGGGCCACCGCCTCATGAACATTGTTTGGTACCGCAACCTCACGCCCAATGGCGACTACGAGGCGGCATTCACCGATACCACCGGATACGTACACGACATCTCACTACCTCCGGGCGCCGGGCGTAAGGAAGTTCTCGACGAGGTCCGCGATTTCGCGCGTGCTCAACTCGCGCCAGCAATCGCAGAGGTCGTCACCAGCGTCGACGAACTCTTCGCCCAGGCAGTCTTCGACATCACGGTGCCGCACATGGCTTTTGATCGGGTCTGCATCATCGGTGATGCCGGCTCCACCGCTCGGCCACATGCTGCTGCTGGTACCGCGAAGGCCGCTGAAGACGGCTGGAGCCTGGCCGAGGAGATCGAACGCGCCAACGGCGACGTTCGTACCGCGCTGCCCGTATGGGAGGCACGCCAACTCGCGGTAGCCAGTCAAGTCGCCGCACGTGCACGCACTGTCGGCACGGCCTCGCAGGTCAACAGCACCTTCGGCCCCGATCACCCCAACCTGCTGTTCGGCCTGCGCGGATCGGGGCTGTGAAGTTCGAATGACTACCGAAACACCAATACTGACAACGGATTTCGCGTGCGTCATCAACGGCGTCGACATCGCCACCGAGTCCTGGATCGATGTGCTCGATCCAGGTACTAGCCAGCCGTTTGCCCGGGTTCCCGACGCCGGTGCCACAGAAATCGACTCGGCCGTCAAGGCTGCGCGCGCTGCAGCTCCGGGATGGGCAGCTACTCCGCCAGTCGTCCGCGGACGAATCCTGCGCGCTATCTCGGCGCTGATCACCGAACGCCGCGAAGAACTCGCCCGGTTCGAGAGCATGGACACCGGGAAGCCACTGCGTCAGGCCTACGCAGATGTCGATGTGGCCGCTCGCTACTTTGAGTTCTACGCATCCATCGGTGAGACGCTGTTCGGCGACACGATGGGCCTGTCCCCCGACCATTTCGCGTACACCTTGCGCGAGCCACTGGGTGTTGCCGGGCACATCGTCCCCTGGAACTACCCGCTGCAGATTAGTGCACGCACCGTCGCACCTGCGCTTGCAGCTGGAAACACCAGCGTCCTCAAGCCTGCCGAGGAAGCTCCCCTGGGAGCAATCCTGCTGGCTCGCATCGCCCGTGAAGCCGGCCTGCCTGCAGGGGTCTTCAACGTGGTCACCGGTTACGGCGACACAGCAGGTGCGGCACTTGCTGCGCACCCGGGTATCAACCACATGTCGTTCACCGGCTCTAACGAGGTCGGCGCTCTCGTCACCATCGCAGCGGCTCACAACCACATACCCGTGGTACTCGAACTCGGTGGCAAGTCACCCAACATTGTTTTTGCCGACGCCGATCTCGACCTCGCTATCCCGATGATCGCCAACGCAATCGTGCAGAACGCCGGCCAGACCTGCTCAGCGGGCTCTCGACTCCTCGTCGAAGCCTCCATCCACGCCGAGCTCGTCGAACGGCTCACCACTGCCTTCGCGGCGATCACCTTGGGAGTAGGTCTCGACAACCAGGAACTCGGTCCGCTCATCTCGGCTAAGCAACGAGATCGCGTGGTGTCCTTGGTATCTGGCGCTATTGCCGATGGCCAGGGCGTGCTGCGAACCGGCGGCAAAGTGCCACCGGCGTTGGCCGACCAGGGCTTCTTCTACGAGCCCACTCTCATCGACAACGTCGATCCAACCGCGGAGATCGCCCAGGTTGAGGTCTTCGGCCCAGTGCTGGTCGTCACCCCATTCGACGATGAGGCACAGGCTCTCGCGTTCGCCAACGGCACCGACTACGGACTGATTGCCGGTGTGTGGACCCGTGATGTTGGACGCGCACACCGTATGGCGCGTGGCATCGAGGCCGGCCAGGTGTTCGTGAACACCTACGGTGCGGGCGGCGGCGTTGAGCTGCCGTTCGGTGGCGTCAAGAAATCCGGACACGGCCGCGAGAAGGGTGTCGAGGCCATGATCGGCTATACCCAACTCAAGTCAGTGGTGGTTCGGATCTCGTGAAGTCTGACCCACAGTTGGCCTCGCTCGCTGAATCCTTGTCGGGCACCGACCACGATTCGGCGAGTTCGACCACGGTGGGACGCGGCTCCCCCGAAGCCATCTACGAGGATCTTCGGGCGCGCATCCTGTCCGGGGCCATTGCCGCGGGCGCCGACCTCGTCCAGGTGAAGGTGGCTGACCAATACGGCGTCAGCCGTGGGCCCGTGCGCGAGGCATTCCGTCTTCTTCAGCGCGAAGGGCTCATCGTCTCAGAGGTCAACCTTCGAGCCAGGGTCACCGAGCTATCCGCGGACGAGGTCGATCACCTATACGCCCTGCGCGTGGTCAACGAGTGTCTGGCCTTGCGAGTCAGCGTCCCGTTGTTCTGCAGCGCCGAACTCGACGAACTCGATCGCCTGGTAGCCGATGTGGCGCAGTCGACCCCATTGGGTTTTGGTGCCTGGGAAACCCAGCACGAACGCTTTCACTCGCTGCTCCTCGTGCACGCAGGCAGTCGGCTGCGTAACTCGTTGGCGCACTGGGCCGAATACACAGAGCGCTACCGCCGCGTGTATGTCACCGAGGGCGATGGTGGCTGGATGCTCGGCGCTAGCGAGCACTCGCTTATGGCCCAAGCCTGCCGCGATCGCGACGTCGAAGCGGCGGTTTCCCTACTCGCCCAGCACTTGTGCCGCGCCGGCTTGACCCTGATCGCAATGATCGATCCGAGCCATGAGCCTCGACTGTTGCGCGCGTCTTTGCAACAGGTATCCCAACGCGCTCTCGATCTGACATCGTGACGCGCACGGGCAACTGCCCGTGCGCGTGTCTCGCCTGATCAGGCTTCGATGTCGTCCATTGCCGAGTCGACCACGAGGGTGCCCAGCGCGCCGAGCACCGCAGGTGCCAGATCGCCAACACCCGATGCAGCGTGCTCGATGAGGTCGGCCTTCATTCCGTTTGACCAGAACAGACCAATGTGTCGCTCGACAGCGATGATCGCTGGGGCAAGCCCCTTTGACTCATTGTTCGACGCGATCTGATTGGCCATACGCACCAAGGTCGCAATCGCGTTAGCCCGATAATCGGTGCTGTGCGGCTTAAGACCAAGATCCTCAGCGGATGCAAGCCCACCAGCGGTAAGGGTCGGACGGATTTCCACCGCCGTGACCTTGTACTCGGGACAGTTGGTGGCCCAGTCGGAGTAGTCAGTGGTGACGACGTTCGCGCCGCTGAGCGGGAAGTGGAACGTGGTGTAGACGACGCCTGGCGGAACGCGATCTGAGATGCGGGCCCGCATGGTCGTAGCGCCGACACGACTGGCGAGTTCAACCCAAGAGCCGTCGGTGATCCCACGGAGCTCGGCATCGGCCTCGTGGATCTCGAGCATGTCCTCGCCATGCCACTCGATATTGGCAGTGCGACGAGTCTGCGCACCAACGTTGTACTGGCTCAGTACCCGTCCGGTGGTCAGCAGCAGCGGGAACTTGCGAGTGCTGCGCTCGTCGGTAGGTACGAATCCAGTTTCCATGAATCGGCCCTTGCCACGGACGAAGGCCGCCTTGTGCATGATCGGCGTGCCTTCGGGGTTGGCCGCGTTACATGGCCACTGCAGGCTGCCAACCGCATCGAGTTTGGCGAACGAGACACCCGCGAAAGTCGGTGTCATTGCGGCGATTTCGTCCATGATCTGCGACGAGTGGTCGTAGTGCATGGGGTAGCCCACGGCCGTGGCCAACGCGCAGGTGACCTCCCACTCGGACTTGCCCGTACGCGAGGTCATCACCGGACGCACTCGGTTGATTCGTCGCTCGGCGTTCGTGAACGTGCCGTTCTTCTCCAGGAAGGACGTACCCGGCAAGAAGACATGCGCGAAGGCGGCGGTCTCGTTGAGGAACAGATCCTGAACGATCACCAAGTCCATCGAGCCGAGCGCGGCCTTCACGTGGCGCGTGTTGGGATCAGACTGCGCGATGTCCTCGCCCTGCACGTAGATTCCACGGAACTCGCCGACCAGCGCGGCGTCGAACATGTTGGGAATACGCAAGCCAGGCTGCGACTGAAGCTTGGTGCCCCACATGGCTTCGAACTGCCCGCGCACTGTGTCGTCGGTGACGTGACGGTAACCGCTGAACTCGTGGGGGAAGGAACCCATGTCGCAGGCGCCCTGAACGTTGTTCTGACCGCGAAGTGGGTTGATCCCCACGCCCTCGCGACCGATGTTGCCAGTGAGCATCGCCAAGTTGGCCATACCCATCACCATCGTGGAACCTTGGCTGTGCTCGGTGACACCCAGACCGTAGTAGATGGCGCCGTTGGTCTCAGTGGCGAAAAGCCTTGCCGCAGCGCGGATGTCGTCGGCCGGTACTCCGGTGGGGATCGACATCGCCTCGGGCCCGTTTTCCGGACGCTTGATGAACTCAAGCCATTCGGCGAACGATTCTGTGTCGCAACGCTCGTCGATGAAGGCCTGGTCATACAGACCCTCGACGGCGATCACGTGCGCGAGTGCGTTGATGATCGCGACGTTGGTGCCCGGCTGCAACTGCAGGTGGTAGTCGGCCTCGACATGGGCCGACTTGACGAGGTCGATGCGCCGAGGATCCACAACGATCAAGTGCGCGCCCTGACGCAGGCGACGCTTCATCCGCGAGCCGAACACGGGGTGCGCCTCAGTGGGGTTAGCCCCGATCACCATGATGACGTCGGTCTTGCCGATCGACTTGAAGTCCTGGGTACCGGCTGAGGTGCCAAAGGTCGTACTCAGCCCGTAACCAGTTGGGCTGTGGCACACACGCGCGCAGGTGTCGACGTTGTTGTTGCCGAATGCGGCGCGGATCATCTTCTGAACGACATACACCTCTTCGTTGGTGCAGCGAGACGAGGTGATGCCGCCGATGCTGTTGACGCCGTACTTCGCCTGAATGGCCTTGAGGCCATTAGCCGCGTACTCGATGGCTTCATCCCACGAGACGACACGCCATTCGTCAGTGATCTTCTCGCGAATCATCGGGCTCGTGATTCGGTCATCGTGCGAGGCGTAGCCCCAAGCAAAGCGGCCCTTGACGCACGAGTGGCCTTCGTTGGCGCCGCCCTTCTTCGAGGGGGTCATGCGCACTACTTGGTCGCCGCGCATCTCGGCCGTGAAGGAACAGCCAACACCGCAATAGGCGCAAGTGGTTTCGACCTTGCGAGTGGGCGTACCCAACTGGATAACGGTCTTCTCTTGCAGGGTGGACGTGGGGCATGCCTGAACGCAAGCACCACACGACACGCATTCGCTGTTCATGAAGTCGAGGCCGCCGGGGCTGACCTTCGATGCAAATCCGCGACCCTCGATGGTCAACGCAAAGGTGCCCTGCACCTCGCCGCAGGCGCGCACGCAACGACTGCACGCGATGCACTTGGACTCATCGAACGAGAAGTACGGGTTGCTGTCATCAGTGGGGGCGTCGAGGTGGTTTGCTCCGTCGTAGCCGTAGCGAACATCACGCAAACCCACAACACCGGCCATGTCCTGGAGTTCGCAGTCGCCGTTGGCCGGGCAGGTAAGGCAGTCAAGCGGGTGGTCGGAAATGTAGAGCTCCATGACCCCCTTGCGCAGCTTCTCGATCTTGGGGCTCTGCGTGTGCACGACCATGCCCGGCTCACAGGGCGTCGTGCACGAGGCGGGGGTGCCGCGTCGGCCATCGACCTCGACAAGGCAGAGCCGACACGAGCCGAACGCCGCGAGTGAGTCGGTAGCGCACAACTTCGGAACCGACATCCCAACTTCGGCTGCGGCACGCATGATCGACGTACCCGCGGGCACCTCGACGGTGTTGCCGTCGATAGTGAGAGTGACCAGTTCAGTGCTGGTCGAGGCTGGGGTGCCGTAGTCGGCATCACGCATGATGGTCATCGCTGAAAGTCCTCCGGGAAGTGCCGCAATGCACTCTGAACGGGCATCGGGGTGAGCCCGCCCATCGCGCACAACGAGCCGTCGGTCATGAGGTCGCACAGGTCATTTAAGAGTACGAGATTGCCAGGCCGATCGATACCCTCACGGATCTTGTCGATAGTTTCAACGCCGCGAACGGCGCCGATGCGGCACGGCGTGCACTTGCCGCAGGATTCCTTCGCGCAAAACTCCATCGCAAATCGGGCTTGCAGTGACATATCGACACTCTCGTCGAACACCACCACTCCACCGTGCCCGACCATGCCGCCAGCAGCGAGCATGGCTTCGTAGTCGAGTGAGACGTCGAGCTTGTCGGCTGGGAAGTAGGCGCCGAGAGGGCCACCAACCTGCACCGCGCGCACCGGACGACCAGAGCGAGTGCCACCACCGTAGGTGTTGACCAACTCAGAAAGCGTTATCCCGAATGGGATTTCGACGATGCCACCTTGAGCGATGTTGCCAGCGAGCTGGAACACCTGGGTACCACGTGAGCGTTCAGAGCCGAGCGCTTGGTACGCGGCAGAACCGTCGACCAGGATGCCAGGCACCGAAGCAAGAGTCATGACGTTGTTGACCAACGTCGGCATTCCGAACAGGCCCTCGAGAGCAGGAATTGGAGGTTTGGGGCGGACCATGCCGCGGAGCCCCTCAAGGCTCTCGAGCATTGCGGTCTCTTCACCGCAGATGTAGGCGCCTGCTCCCACTCGTAAGCTGAGGTCAAACGCGTGTTCGCTACCGAGCACACCGTTGCCGAGTAGGCCGTTGAGGTACGCGATCTCCAGCGCCTCACGCATGGTGTCATTCGCATCGGGGTACTCAGAGCGCGAGTAGATGAATCCTTGGGTTGCCCCAGTGGTGATCCCAGCGATCACCATGCCTTCGATCAGCGTGAATGGGTCGCCCTCCATCAGCATTCGGTCGGCGAAGGTGCCGCTGTCGCCTTCGTCGGCATTGCAGCAGACGTACTTCTGATCGGATTGCGCACCGCGAACCGTGCGCCACTTGATTCCGGCGGGGAAGCCAGCGCCGCCACGTCCGCGCAAGCCTGAGGCGAGAACTTCCTCGACTACCGCGTCGCCACCGATTTCGAGCGCGCGGCGCAGGCCAACCAGCCCGCCATGTGCCTCATAGTCGTTCAGGCTCAACGGATCCACGATTCCGACGCGAGAGAAGGTGACCCGCTGCTGGTCTTTCAGCCAGGCGATCTCCTCTACGATTCCCACGCTGAGCGGGTGATCGGACCCGGCGAGGAAGCCAGCGTCAAACAACCCGGCTACATCAGATTCGGTCACAGGGCCATAGCCAACTCGACCAGACTCGGTGACGACCTCGACGAGGGGCTCTAGCCAGAGCAGCCCTCGTGAGCCGTTGCGGATCAGGGTCACGTCAGCACCACGGACAGCGGCCTCACGAGCAATGGCAACCGCCACATCATCGGCACCGACTGAGCGAGCCGCACTGTCGCGAGGGACGTAGATCGTGGTCATGCGTTTACCTCATCACGAGCAGTGGCCACAGCGCGCGTCAAGGAGTCGAGGTTGACGCGCCCGACGAGCCGCTCGTTGACCAGAACGGCCGGTCCGAGCGCGCAGTTACCCAGACAGAAGACCTCGACGACGTCGACTGATCCGTCGGCGCTCCGACTCCCGACCGGCGCGATCGATTGTTCAATCGAGGTGACGAGCTCACGTGACCCGTTCGCCTGGCAGGCCTCCGCCACGCACACCGAGACGATGATGGGAGCCGGCGGCGAGGTACGCAGCTCGTGATAGAAACTCAAGACACCGTGGGTGTCGGCGACCGAGACATTGACGTGCTTGGCAACGATGCCGACCGCCTCGCGCGGTACATAACCGAACTCGTGTTGCAGAGCCTGAAGTGCGGGCAGGATCAACCGTTCACCTTCCGACAGCAGGTCTAGAACCTGCTGTGCGGCCTCGGCCGACCAGGTGGAGTAACGCGACACCACGAAGTGCTCCTTTGCACGATGACGGCTCGCACGGCCGCGCAGCACAGTCTAGGCCGCGGCAACCCCAGTGGTGAACGCCAAGGGGCCCAATCCTGCGTGTCCGGAGAGGTCGCACGCGATCGTGATGAGACGAGGTCCACTCGAGGGAAACCCCTCAAACGTCCGGGGGTTGCCCCAGCCGGGACGCACTCAGGCACGCCTCACAGGCCATTCACGTGGCTAGTCGAGCCAACGGCCCCCGATGCCACCGCCAATTCCACCATCTTGCGCACGTGTCTACGCTGGCGGTTTCCTTGAAGGAACTTTGCCCCGCCGACGATCGGAGAGACCAAATGACCACGGTTGTCCGGAATGCGCGTGTCTGGACCGCGGACCCATCGCGGCCGTGGGCTGAAGCATTCGTGATCGATTCAGGTCGGATCACAGCAATCGGCAGCGATTCGGCCATCTCGTCGGCGTTCACCGGCTCCACGACAATCGATGCCGGTGGCCAACTGGTGATCCCCGGAATCATCGACAGCCACAATCACATCCGACTCGGCTCAGGTGACGGCGCCGTACAGCTCGCAGGTGCCAAGTCACTGGCGCAGATCCGGCACCGCATCGCCGAGTGGCTCGACGAGAACCCCGGCTCGGAGTGGGTGTACGGCGAAGGCTTTGACTACGCGGCACTACCCGACGGACGCCGTCCACGGGCCAGTGATCTCGAAGGCGCGTGCGGTGGGCGCCCAGCGATGCTGCTCGACTACAGCGTGCACGCGGCGTGGTTCAACCGTGAGGCCCTCGCCGCGCTCGGTGTCGGCTCAGCAACAACCCATGTGCCCTATGGAGAGTTTGAGCACGACCCCGACACCGGCGAACTCACCGGATATCTCAACGATTACGCCACCTACGGGCTCTCACGTGCCGGGCTCTCCGCACTCGAGCAACTGGTGCCCGTCTTCAGCAAGCAAGCCCAGTACGCCCGAGTACGAGCCGGGCTGCACATGGCTGCCGGCTTCGGGATCACCACGATCGTCGAGCCGCAGAATTCGCTCGATGACCTAGTGCTGTTCCAACAGGCCCGCGACCAGGGCGAGTTACGTTCCCGAGTCATCGCCGCGCTCTTCCATCCAGTGGGAACCACCGATGCCGAGCTCGATGAGTTCGCTGCCTCAATCGCTGAGCACCGCGACGACCACTTCCGGGTCGGGCCGATCAAGCTCTACATCGACGACATCATCGAGCCGCATACGGCTGCGATGTTCGAGCCGTATGCCAACAAGCCGGAAACCAATGGCCGCACGTACTACGACCAAGACACCTTCGACTCGATCATCGCTCGGCTTGATGCTCGGGGCATGCAGTGCTTCGTGCATGCAACCGGTGATCGCGGAAACCACATGGTGCTCAACGCATTTGAGCATGCCCGCAAGGTCAATGGCACACGCGACAGCCGGCACCAGATCGTGCACGTCGAAAGCCTGCAGCCAACCGATATCCCCCGCTTCGCCGAACTCGGGGTCGTCGCTTGCATGCAGCCCCGACACTGTGGGCCCGAGATCATCGAGGACTGGCGAGCCAATGTCGGCCCGCAGCGCTGGCGATATGCATGGCCGATGCGCAGTTTGATGAACGCCGCAGCCCCCATGGCATTCTCGAGCGACTGGAATGTGGCTGAGATGGATCCGATGGTGGGCCTGTACTCAGCAGCCACGCGAGCATCGCTAGACGGCACTCAATCATGGGTGCCCGAGGAGACGATCCCGGTTGAGGCGGCACTGCGGGCGTACACAACCGGCGGCGCCTGGGCCAACTTCTGTGACTCGGATCGCGGGTCACTGACTCAAGGTCGGCTGGCAGATTTCGTGATCCTGTCGAACGACATTTTCAGCACCGAACCTGCTGCACTGCTAGAGACACGAGCCGAGTTGACCGTGGTCGGCGGCGAGATCGTGCACGCCATCTAGCTGAGCGGTTTAGTCGAGCGTCCTACGAGCCGGCGTCGCTGTCTGAGACTTGCTGCACCTGGAAGCCATAACTGCGGGCGTGGAGAAGGTCTGACGCCTCGACCTTGGCCTCGAGTTCAGCTGCCGTCTCGGACTTCAGCATCAATCTGCCGGCCCACACAAGTAGGGCGAGGATGGCTGCGCCCGGAACGATAAAGGCAAGGGCCCCAGGCAGAATCATTAATTTGAAGATGACAAAGCCCACGAGTCCACCGGCCGGCAACGTGAGGCACCACGCAATCACCATGTTGCGCATCACGCCCCAACTAACCTTGCGTCGAGCCCCCACTCCTGAGCCAACGATGGAGGCCGAAACAGCCTGCGTGGTGGAGATCGGGATCGCGAGATGGGTCGCGCCATCGATCGCGGCGATCGCACCTATGTTGGCGGCGAAGCCCGATGCGCGGGTGATGCGCGTGATTTTGAGACCCATGGTCTCGATGATCTTCCAGCCTCCCCACACCGTCCCGATGGCTATTGCAGCTTGTGCCAGCAGCACCACCCAGATTGGCGGTGCGATCGTCGAGGCGCTTGTGGCAGCGAGGTACCCGCCCGAATACAACGTTGCCGTGATGATTCCCATGGTCTTTTGCGCATCGTTGGCGCCATGACCCCACGAGACCCAAGCCGACGAAGCGACCTGTGCCCACCGAAAGAACTCAGAGTCCTCGTCGATCCCGGTCCTGCGTTGCAGTAGCCGGATGACCCACATGGCCGTGAACGCCACCGAGAGCGCGACCAGCGGTGAAGCGAAGATCGCCACGACCGTCTTGGATACCGACGCCCAACTCACGACACTGAGGCCACCGGCAGATATCGCGGCGCCGACCAGGCCGCCGATGAGCGCGTGTGAAGACGATGACGGCAACCCCAGATGCCAAGTGAAGTAGTTCCAGAAGACGGCACCCACCAAGGCCGCGAGCGTGACTCGGATCCCAAAGGGAACAGCGCCTGCAGCAACAGCTGGGAGTTCATCAAGTTTGACCGTCTTCGCGATTGTGTTTGCGACAGCCGTGCCCACGATAAAAGCGGGCAGGAAGTTGAAGATGGCTGAAAGCGTGACCGCCTGCTTGGGCCTCAGCGACTTGGTCGCGATTACCGTCGAGGTCGAATTTGCCGCATCGTGAAAGCCATTGGTGAAGTCGAACAAAATCGCCATGGCTACGGTGAGAACGGTAACCAGTAAGACAACGGTCATAGGCGAAAGATGGCCTAGCGCGAGCGCAATAACAAATGTCGCCCACCAATTAGACCAGGCGGCTGATCTCCGACCATGCATGACCGGCCGCGCCGCACTAAGGATCTTGTTCTAGCGTGACCGCATGACCACCGCAGCGGAGCACTGGCGTCTCGCACTTGCCGACTGGGCCATACCACCCGAGATCTTGTCGATGGCGCCCGAGTCACCGTGGATTCATCCCGTCGAAATGTTCACCGTGAGTGGCGATATCCCCGATTCACCGTCACACCAACGAGCCCGCGAAGCTTTGCCCGAAGGTGGCAGCGTGCTCGATGTCGGCTGTGGTGGAGGCCGCGCCTCGATGGCGGTAGCCCCGCCGGCCGGGCTGGTCATCGGGGTCGATCACCAGCCGGCCATGCTCGACAAGTTCGAGCATGCTGCTCGCGAACGCGGCGTTGCGAGCCAAACCGTGCCGGGTGACTGGCCCGAAGCCGCGCCGCGATCGCCAGTCGCTGATGTCGTGGTGTGCCACCACGTCGCCTACAACGTCCCCGACCTCACACCTTTCCTGCTCGCGCTCGACGAACACGCGCGCAACCGCGTGGTACTCGAGCTGCCGACCCTGCATCCGCTCACGCATATGTCACCGTTCTGGGACGAGTTCTGGGGTCTCACAAGACCCACCTCACCCACCGCCGATGACTGCCTAGCCGTAGCGCGTGAAGCTGGATTCGACGCGCACATTCAGATCTGGGAAGACCAGGAGCTGAGCATGCGAGCGCAGTTGCCGGTGGAGCAACAGGCGCGGTTCCTCCGTATTCGACTCTGTCTGCCCGAGGATCGCGAACCGGAGTTGGTCGCCGCGGTCCTGGCTGCAGGCGAGCCACCGATCAGGTACACAGCCACTCTGTGGTGGGACAAGGCGAAGTAGCACTTCAGACCGCGAGTGGCAGCCTCGGCTGAGTCGTGATGCACTGATGCGCGAGAAAAATTCGCGACGCAGTGCGCACCGACTTCACGTCTTCCAGGGAGAGCAGTGGCCGACGACGAACCCGCACCACGCGATGTGCCTCGACGCACCTTCCTGCGCGTTTCCGCAATAGTTGGCCTCGCGGCTGCGGCTGGCATCGGGATTGTCACCCTCGCCCAGCGCGGCACTTCCGGAGCCGTTGATGCGATTCGATCAGCCTTGCAACTCCCCAAGCCCACCGATCCCGCCCCCGCGCTCTCAGAGAGGGTGACCCCCTCGCTACCCGGGCTAGCGCCTGCGATCACTGCCAACTCTGACTTCTACCAAATCGACGTCGCCATGACTGTGCCTGTGGTCGACGTCGACACCTGGCAGCTCACCATCGACGGCCTGGTCGATGCACCGATGCATCTCACGTTCGATCAGCTCACTGCGCTTCCGAGCATGTCGAGGTACATCACCTTGAACTGCGTCAGCAATCCGGTCGGTGGCGATCTCGTCGGAACCGCACTGTGGCAGGGGGTTCGGCTCACGGACCTACTTGCGAGCGTAGGTGTGCATCCAGATGCCGATCTCGTTCTGGGCAAATCTGTCGACGGCTTCACCGCTGGCTTCCCGCGTGCACTGCTTGACGACGGCCGAGATGCCATGGTGGCGTATGCAATGAACGGTGAACCGCTACCCGCGATCCACGGCTTCCCCGTGCGCCTCATTGTGCCGGGTCTTTACGGATATGTGTCGGCCACCAAGTGGCTCAGCCAGATCAAGCTCACCACTTTGGCCCGCGATGTTCCGTTCTGGTTCTCGCGCGGTTGGTCCACCGATGGCCGGGTCGAGTCGGCCTCCCGCATCGACGTGCCACACGACGGCACCAAGGTGGCAGCCGGCCCAACAGCGATCGGTGGTCGAGCCTGGCACCAGCACACCGCAGTGGGCGCTGTGCAGATCAGCATTGATGAAGGCCCGTGGCAAGACACCACGTTGGCCGACAAGATATCGGTCGATACCTGGCGACTGTGGTCCTACACGTGGGATGCCACACCGGGAAAGCACCAACTCCGTGTTCGCGTGATCGATGGCAACGGCAGCGCCCAGTCGGAGCAGGTCCGTGACGTCCTGCCCGGTGCATCAAGTGGCCTGCACACCATCACTATCAACGTCTGACCAAACACTTTGCGCGGCGCTGCGCCGTGTCGACATTGCGCCCTGTACTCGTCGCGCCGTTTAGCCATTGCGCCGTTGAGCCGTTTCGCCACTTCGCCGTTGCGCCCGCGATCCCCTGTTGTCGGAGGGACGTGCAACGATCTGAGCTAGATCGATAACGGCTATCACTGCAACGCGATCTGCTTCGAGAGCGCCCCCGCGCTCACACCACTAGCTAAGGACGCGCCGCCGTGCCCATTCACCACGAAAGATCGGCCCGGCGTGTGGGCCGCAATCCGCGATCCGTTGGCACGCGCAGCCACTTCGCTGGGGGGTCAGAGTCAGATGAGCACTGACCACTGGACCGCAGCGCGCATCCGCAGCGCCTTGACCCCGGGGGCGGCCATTGCTGCCCTCGCGCACCGACTCAAGAACGATCCACCGAGCACTGACCGCCCCACGCGGACTCACATTCCCGTGACCACCGGCGAGCTGCTTCTCATGCCCGACGAGTCAGCCGATTTCGTCGGCGTGAAGATCGTCTCTGTCAGCGCTCTCAATGGTGCCCGTGGGATCCCTGCCATCCAGGGGCTTTACGTCCTTATGGACGCCGACACTCTCACCCCGATCGCAACCTTCAATGCAGCCGAACTCACGTTGATGCGCACGTCGGCGGTCTCACTCCTCGCGGTCACACACCTCGACCCAGCCCCGAGTCCACACGTCGTCATCGTCGGCTCTGGGCCACAGGCACTCGCGCATGCTGATGCCGCGCAAGTGCTACAACCACAACGCATTTCCATCGTGGCACGAACCCCCACTGGCGAAGCTCGGATCATGGCCGCGGCACGCGCACGAGACATTGCTCTGGAGATCGGTACGTCCGATGACCTCGACATCGCCGACGTCATCTTGTGCTGCTCGTCGAGCAGCACACCCGTGGTGCGCTCCGAGCAGGTGCGCAACCACACGGTGGTGGTTGCGATGGGCACTCACGACCCGACCGCGCGCGAACTCGATACGGCCCTCATGGCGCGCGCCTATGTCGTAGTCGAATCTCGAGTGGTGGCACAGCGCGAGGCCGGAGACATCGTCATAGCTGAGGCCGAGTTGGGCCACTCTGTGATCGACCTCGATCTCGAGGAACTCGTCAACGGCGCTGGGGGTTCGCGCCTCACCCAGCCGGCCGTGTTCAAGTCGGTCGGCGAAGCTTGGGAAGACCTCAGCATCGTGCGCGCTTTGGTGTCCGGCTCGAGCTAATCCCCCTGGGTCACCACGGCCATCACACCGAGCGCAGCGCTTCGGTGGGCGCCAATCGCGCCGCACGCACTGCCGGATACAACCCGGCAATCGCACCAAGCACCAGCGATACGGCGATACCGCCCGCCACTGCTGTCACGGGCACTACGAACTGAACCGATCGTGTCGACGAATAGATCAACGTGATCACCGCGCCCAGTAGCACTCCTGCAACGCCTCCCGCACCGGCCAGCAACAGCGCCTCCGTGAGGAACTGCGACCGGATGTTGCCCCGGGTTGCGCCCAACGCCCGGCGAAGCCCGATCTCGCTACGACGTTCCAACACGCTGATCACCATGACGTTGGCGATACCCACTCCACCGACCAGCAGTGCGACAGCACCAAGGCCGAGGAACAACGAGTTGAACGCGTCGTTAGTAGCGATGCGCGCCTGCAATGCGTCCGAAGGCAAACTTACATTGACCTCATTGGGGTTTGCCGGGTTGACCGTTCCGGGTACTACCGCCGACACCGCGTCGACCTGGTCGGGCGTGCTTCGCAAGTAGATGGTCGTGGGCGACCCGGTGATGGCGAAGTCACGCTCTGCCTGCGGGTAACCGATCAAGGCCGACCGATCGATATCAGGTGCGAGCGGCATCGACGCCATGACGCCGCCAACTACATAGGTCTTGCCGCCTATATCGATGACGCTATTGGGAATCAGAGTGTCGAACCCAAGCCTTACCGCTGTAGTTGCCCCGAGCACCACCACCGGATAGTTCTCGGTGGCCTTGGTGAGAAAGGAGCCTTGCGCCATGGTGCCCGCGAGGGCATCCAACAGATTGAGTCTGGCGGCCTTCACCTGGATGCCGTTCGTAACACCAACTGGCACATAGGAAGTGCGATACGCCTTCGCCGAAACTGTGGCGACCGAAGCGACGGTTGTCACCGGCCCCACTCTGCTCAGCATGGGTTCTGCAGTCAGCGGCAACGACGACGTGGCTCCACCAAAGTTCTGTCCGGCCTGCACCTGCAGCAGATTGGTGCCGAGCGTGTCGAGTTGGGCGATCAACGCTGCCTGCGACGACGCCGAGATCCCCAGCACACTGACCACTGCGGCGATGCCGATTGCGATACCCAGCGCAGATAGCGTCGACCGCAGCGGCCGCGAAGTAAGGCCGCTCGCACCAACTCGCACCGTGTCAGTTGGCGACAATCGAGCAGGCCCTTGGATTGTCGCGCTCATCGCGGCACCCCTCCTGTGACGACATCCGACACGATGAGCCCATCGCGAATAGTGACCTGTCGATCCATGGCCTCGGCTACAGCCGGGTCGTGCGTGATAACGATCACGGTGGTGCCGTCAGTGTTCAACTCGCGCAACAGTTGCAGCACTCCGTCGCCTGACTGTGTATCGAGGCTCCCGGTGGGTTCATCAGCCAGAACGATCGCCGGACGAGCCATCAGGGCTCGCGCGATCGCAACGCGTTGGCGTTCACCGCCTGACAACTTCGCGGGCGGCTGACCAAGACGGTGTCCAAGCCCGACCCGGCGCAGCGCGCGCACTGCAAGTTCGCGCCGCCGACCCAGCGACACCCCCGAGTAGAGCAAACCGTTCGCAACGTTATCGACCGCGCTCACACCGTCGATCAGATAGAACTGCTGGAAGACGAACCCCAATGTACGAGCCCGGAATGCCGACAGCTGGCGGTCACTGAGCGACGAGACCTCGATGCCGTTGATGAGCACCTGCCCCGATGTGGGCTGATCCAACGTACCCATCAAGTGCAGCAAGGTGGTCTTGCCTGACCCCGAAGGACCGACGATCGACACGAGTTCGCCAGCTTTGATCGTGAGGTCGACACCGTGCAACACCTCAACGGGCCCGGGATAAATCTTGCGCACATTCACTAGTTGCATGACATCGCGCGGATCGTCGCCGCGGTCAATCGGCTGCGGAGTCAAGACCGTCACCTGGCTCATGCGGTCGCGGGCACAACGACGGTCATGCCCTCGGTGACGCCAGCGCCCGAGACCTCCACCAAGCCACCGACTGCATAAAGGCCTGGGGTGACCGCGACCAGATGTGTTGCGCCGCCGGCATCAACGACCTCGATCGCATAGCCACCGCCAGTGAGGGCGACCAAAGCCGTGACCGGCACAGCGAGCACATTCTTGGCCCCGGCCGATGCGAACGCGATCGTGACCGGTGTCTGATCCGTGGCATTGAGCGCCTCTGGAGCAGTCACCGAGACCGTGACCGCAACTTGAGTGCTCGTGGTACTCGAACTACCACCTTGCTGGTTCACCGAGCCGCCGCTGCCACCACCCCCGCCACTCCCGCTGGAACTTGAGCTGGAAGAGGCGACAGTGCTGGTGTCGGTAATGCGCCCGGGTACCGACTTGCCCGAGGGCAACGTCACCGTGACTGCCTCTCCGACATGGGCCACTGTGCTGTCGGTGGCCGAGAGCGACACAGTCGCGATGCGCGAGGTTGACGATGCTGAATAGAGCGCAGAGTCCGAGCCGGTCGTGTCGCCGACCTGAGCGCTAAGTGCTTGGACGCGGATCGGTTTGCCCAGGAACTGCACTAGCCCTGGCGAGGCAATCCCGTCTTCGGTGAGGCCGAGCGCACCCTGCCAGGCCTTGATTGCGGCAGTGGTTGCAGCAGTGAAGGTCTGGTCAACAGTCATCGAGTTGGGGTCGTATCCCAGCGCATGCAGGGCCTTTTCTAACTGTTGTACGTCTGCGCCGTCAGCGACTCCGGCCTGCAGCGCGCGATACATCGGCACAGTGCCGTACATGAGCACCGCCGGGGCGGCATTGACCTTGTAGAGGATTCCGCCTTGCTTGATGGTGGCACCGGATGCGGGCAGCCAAGTCACTGTGCCGTTGGCCTTTGACTTGATAGTGCGGGAGTCGGAGAACGTGAGAACACCATCGAAGGACGTGGTCTCAGTGAGATCGCTCTTGGTGACCTTCGCAGTCGTTGTGGTCACCGCCGCCGATGGCGTGGCAGCGTTATGGCTGCGCGACTGCCATACCGCAAAGGCAATGGCGGCAAGGGCGATGAGGCCGAAAATTACGGGCAGGCGCCATCCCCTACCGTTGGAAGTACCTCGGTAATAGTCCTGATCTAGCTCATCGTCGGTTGTCGAGTCTCGCGACGCAACCACGGATTCGGTGCTCATGCAGATGCTCCTGGTGTGGGCAGTGCGCTGGGACTACCGCCGGGCCCGTTGCCGGCGCCACCGTTACCGCCAGGCCCATTGCCGCCGCCCCCGAATCCACCGGGTCCGAAACCAAGTTTGCCGAGAGTCAGTGGACGACAGATGGTGTCGGCTGCCTTGAACGCAGGGTCTTGGCGATTAACGTCGCCAAGTGCTCGGAAGCCACCTCCGGCACCACCTGAGAAGTCAGGGTCAGCCATCTGATAGCCGTTGGTGCGCATGCACTGCGCGTACTTCAGTAGTGCATCCTGCATCTGCTGCTGTTGTTCGGGCGAGAAGTTCTGGCGCAACCCTTGGATCTTGGAACGGCAAGCCGTAAAGGCCTTGCGCACATTCGGGTCGTTGCGGTCGATACCCGCGCCCTGGCCAAAGCCCATCTGGACGTTGCCGTTGCTGTCGACTGTGGGGTCAGGGAAACTCGGCACTCCGTTGGCCCGCATACAGCTGGAGAAAGCGCGAGCCGCGGCCTCACGGTCGACCGATCCCGACGGGGACGGCGAAGCGCCGGTCCCACTGTCAGCGGCGGCGCCGTTGCCATTACCGAGGCTCGCGACCTGTGGCCCACTCGTACCTCCGCCGCATGCTGACAAGACGAGTACAGCGGCGGAGAGCACCACGGCTGAAACGGACATACGACCGATCGACATATACGGTTTCATGTCGCCACTATCGCGCACGGATTCTGGAATGTCGGCCGGGTTAGGTGTGCATTACCTGAGAATCCTTAGAGACTCATTCGGGAGCCGGGCCGCTGGGGCAGGATACGGGAGCAACCAGGTGGTCAGGCCAAGGACATAAACAGCTTGACGAGTTCGTCCTGATCCATGCTCTGCTCGGGATCGGTGAGGCACTGCTTCATACCGCTAGCCACGATGTGAAAGCCGGCTCTGTCGATGGCGCGCGCTGCCGCCGAAAGTTGCGTGACCACCTCGCGACAGTCGCGCCCAGCCTCGAGCATCCGAACGACCCCAGCGATCTGGCCCTCTGCGCGACGCAGTCGTCGAATCGCCGCCGCAGTGGCTTCCTCCTCAAGCTGCATCAGGATCCGCCTTGTCCGTCGCGGCGAACCGAGCCCGCGCGCATCACTTCTTCGCACCCCAGCCGAACATCGTGCGCTTCGCGGGCTGACCGTTGTCGCATGAGCAACGCTGATTGCGCGGCACTGACTGCATTACCTGCGCAACATGCTGACCACAGCCGCTAAAGGTGACCTTGTTGCACGTCCTGCAAGTGGCGGGTGAACACATGACATATCCCCTGGTGGTGTTGGTCTTTCGGACGTACCGGACTTGCCGGACTGACGACTTCAGGTGCTCGTGAGTCGACTTGCTACTGAGCCGGCGTCCTACTGAGTCGCCTTCTTAACGTGAGCCAAAGCCACCGCGATCTTAGCTGCGGCCTCACCGGCGACTGAGACGAGTTCGGGCGCTGCTGACAGGTCAACCATGACCATCGGATTGATGGCCTCGACCAACGTGCCTTCGTCAACCTCGCGCACGACCACATTGCAAGGCAACAACAAACCGATCGAGGGATCAGCCACTAAGGCCCGGTGCGCCAAGGGCGGGTTACACGCTCCAAGGATGAGATACGGCGCGACATCGACATCAAGCTTGGCCTTCATCGTGGCGCGCACATCAATCTCGGTGAGTACGCCGAAACCTTGCTCGGCCAATGCAGCACGCACCAACTCAACCGTGTCTTCGAACGGCGTCTTCACCGTAATTGCTGTTCCGAAACTCATTGCCGAACCGCCAATCTGAACTCAACGTAATATACCCCTGGGGGTATATTACGTTGACACCACGCCAGGGGTCAAACGCGCGTGCAGACACTGTCGTGACCACGATCGTTGCGCGCGCGGCCCAGCCCAAGCCCAAGATTGAACGCCCCGACGGGTAGACCCACAGGAAACCCAATCGACGCAGGTCAGAAGACGTGCGCTAGCGCCACTCGGGTGGGTACTCTGAGCCACCCGCCAAGCGAGGGGCGCCGCGCTCTGCGCGACGGCGCTCAGTTGAGTGGCGGCACTTATCAGACCGTGATGATCCAAAGCCATGCCGGCGATGGATCGAGACTGGAGATCAGCATGAGTGTCATGTCATGGCGTCGTTCGCCCATTGCTGCGCGTCACCGCGCACTCGGTTCAGACCTTGAGGACTGGAACGGGATGGAGACCGCCTGGACCTACTCAACCAGCGACCTTGCAGACGAGCACGAAGCGATCCGCACCAAGGCAGCACTGATGGACGTGTCAGGCCTCAAGAAGGTGCACGTCGTCGGCGAGCACTCGCACCACATCCTCCAGTTGCTCACCACACGCGACGTCCGCAAGATCTACCCCGGCAAGTCCAGTTACGCCGCGATGCTCACCGACGCTGGCAAGTTCGCCGACGACTGCATCCTGTACCGCACCGGCCCCAACGCATGGATGGTCGTGCACGGTTCGGGCGCTGGCTATGAAGAACTCAATCGCGCCGCTTCCGGAAAGAACGTGTCGATCCTGTTCGACGACGATCTCCAGGATCTCTCGCTGCAGGGTCCGCTAGCGGTCGAGTACCTGTCCAAGCACGTCCCCGGCATCCGCGATCTGCCGTACTTCCACCAGATGCAGACCACACTATTCGGCAAACACGTCATGATCTCGCGCACCGGTTACACCGGCGAGCGCGGTTACGAGATCTTCTGCCGCCGCGAGGACGCACTGGAAATCTGGGACACCATCTTGGGCGAAGGCAAGGAGATGGGAATCATCCCGGCATCGTTCACCTGTCTTGACTGGCTGCGGGTTGAGAGCTACCTGCTCTTCTACCCCTATGACAACTCACAGATGTTCCCCTTCGAGAACGAGGGCCCCGGAGACACCCTGTGGGAGCTCGGCCTTGACTTCACAGTGTCGCCTGGTAAGACCGGATTCCGCGGTGCCGAAGAGCACTACCGACTCAAGGGCAAGGAGCGCTTCAAGATCTTCGGCGTGCTCGCTGACACCGACCAGATCACCGAGGCCGGAGACGAGTTGTGGTCCAACGGCAAGAAGGTCGGCGTGATCACCTGCGGAATGTATTCACGTCTGACCAACCGTTCGATGGCCATCGCGCGGATGGATGTCGACGCAGCTGTGCAGGGCACCCCGCTCGAGGTGCGCGGCGCCAACGTTAAGTGCAGCGCCATCGCACACACCATCACCTTCGATGACCCCAAGAAGGAAAAGCGCAACGCGAAGTAGCACTCTCTGCCTCGCTGTAAGTAGCGCGGCAATGACACGACAGCCTTTGTCGCGGTGTGGGTGGGTATCCCACCCACACCGCGGTCTCACAGGACGGTATCTGCATCATGTTGGTCGAAGGCATCAAAAGCCGACCGGTCTATAAGCCCTTTGAACCGGTTCCCGGCACATTGCATCTGTTCGTCGCCGATGCCGAAGGCGCCGAAGCGATCTTGGACTTTGCGCCCAAGACCCCTGAGGGCTTCTTCGATCGTTCGCACATCTTGTACGTGCCGCGCGGCGCAGCAGGTGTCGGCTATGAAGACCAGCTCAGGGCGCTCAAGCCAGCGGCGATGTACGTCGGCCCAACCATTGCTGCCGCGTTGCCTCGGGTAACCAAAGAACTCACGGACGCCCACATGGGTACCCAGTTGTACTTGGCTGGCACCGAGGGACTCATCGGCCAGGCAATGGCAATCGCGCTGGAAGCCGGTATCGACCAAGGCTCAATCCAGCGCGAGCATCGCGGCTCGGAGGAACGTCGAGTGCAGTGCGTGCACTGCAAGGGCATCACCGAGAACGTCACCACCCAGCCGGTTAAGTGCACCCACTGCGGATTGATGCTGCTCGTGCGCGACCACTATTCGCGGCGCCTCGGCGCATTCCAAGGCGTGTGTATCGACGCCGAGCAACCTGGCACAGCACCCGAACCGGAAGAGGCCTTCTAAGTGGCTACGAAAGCGCACGCGCCCACAACAATGATCGAGGTCGAGGTCGTCGCCATCACGGTGGTCTCCGACATCATCAAGCGCTTCCGCTTCGAACCCGTTGATGGCCAGCCACTTCCCGTCTTCGGTGGCGGCGCACACGTGGTCGTCGAGATGCAGGACGGCGACACTCAACGTCGCAACCCGTATTCCATCGTCAGCCCTCCGGGTACCACCGATCACTATGCCGTGTCGGTTCGCCGCGACGATGTGGGCCGTGGTGGCTCGCTCTACATGCACAACAGCCTGCAGGTCGGCGACCGCCTATTCATCAGCCACCCGGTCAACCTCTTCCCCATCGATCACCGCGCTCGCAAGCACCTACTCATCGCGGGCGGCATCGGCATCACGCCGTTCCTGTCGATGATGGCTCAGCTCGAAGCCGAGGAATCACACTTCGAGTTGCATCTGTCGGTACGTTCCGACGGTGGCTTCCTCGACGAGATCCACGAGCACTACGGCAAGCGGGGTTCTTTCTACCGCGACGACCGCGGCGAGGTGCTGCCACTGGCCGCGCTGCTTGCGGGCCAACCCTTGGGCACACATCTGTACGTGTGCGGCCCAGAGGGAATGCTCAACTGGGTACTCAAGTCTGCACACGACGCAGGCTGGCCAAGCCAGAACGTCCACTACGAACGGTTCCTCGCACCGCCGATTGGCACCCCGTACGAAGTCCTCCTGGCCGTCTCGAATATCACGGTCAAGGTCAGCGCGCAGCAGAGCATGCTCGAGGCGATCGAAGCCGCCGGCATCGATGCTCCGTACATGTGCCGCGGCGGGGCCTGCGGTCAGTGTGAAACCAAGGTGCTCTCCTTCGATGGCGAGCTGTTGCATAACGATCACTTCCTCACCGACGATGAACACGCGGGCGGTCAGAAGATCATGCCGTGTGTGTCACGGTTCCAGGGTCGCGAACTCGTCCTCGAACGCTAGTTTCGGAAGAACCAAGGAGAGAAAAGTCATGACCATCGAGTTCAACAACGAGACCTTCCGCGGCGACTTCACGTTCAGCAACAGCCAGCGGGCAATCGAACGATTCCCGTTCCCGTTCCACGAAGACAAGTACATGTACGCCGTCAACCTCGAGCCACATGTCGCCTTCCGGCCGGGCTCGGTCTTCGAGCAGCCATTCGATGTCGATGAGCACTACGTCGGCGAGATGAACGACCGGGCGCTGGTACTCAACGAGGATCCGCTGCGCTGTCAGTCGTTGCCGCACATGAACATTGCCGGCTGGGATCTGCTCGAACTCATCATGACCAGTAAGGCCGCGAGTTACCCGCAATGGTTCGAACTCCACCAGGACGGCGACCGTTGGCACTGGATCAATCGCCCGCTCGGCATCGACGACACGTTCACCTTCATGGACAACGCCACCTTGCCTTACGGACCGATGGAATACATCCTGCGCCAAACCCAGGGCGACTTCGCGGTGCTCGACCAGCGCGAGAACAACCTCTGGATGGACGCCGGCATGATCACCACGCAGGCCGACTGGTCACTTGACTTCGACCTTGGCATGAACTTCATGGAGTGGCACGGGCCGGTGCCGTTGGCACATGAGATGGGCATCTTCGATCGCGCGTTGAAGTTCTTGCTCAACGTCCGACAGGGTCAGCCCGCACGTCGGTTGAACTGGACCATGACTGTCAACCCACGCCTCGACACAAGCCCCGAGAACTACCACAAGTGGGGCTCGGACCGCATGACCGTCAACGCCGACAACGTCGGCGAGCTCATGCATTTGCGGGTCGAGCTGCAGAGCTTCTGGCGGCTGCCACGATCCAACGCTCTCGTGTTCCCGATCCGCTGTTTCCTGATCTCACTGCAGGATCTAGCCACCGTGCCCAAATGGGGACGCCGATTCCACCGAGTGATTCGCGATCTCCCCAACGAACTTGCCGACTACAAGGGCCTCACCATCACGCGCCCTTACGTGATCGAGTACATGTCGCAGTTCGACGATGGCGCCGAAACCTCACCAGGAATCTTCGCCGACTAGTCCCACAGGCTTCGAATATTGGCCCACTCGGCCTCGGCCGGATCCTGTGACGGCGGAAGGTAACGGCTGCCTTGGTGGCTGTGCGTCGGCGGAGTCCAGCTACCGCGTTCCTGGAGCCGTGCGATGTTGGCTCGGTAGATCTCGTCGACCTCGGCGTGCTGTTTGGGCTCATCGTTGAGCCACAGGTTGGGCGGGTGGATGCTCTGCGAGTACATGTCGCGGAAGATCTCTGTGCGCAGGTCCTTCATCCAGTTTGAGTTCAGGTTCATGGCCCGAAACTGACGCAGCGCTTCGATGTCGATGATGCCGGCAGTGAAACTGTTGGCGCCACTGCGCGAAAGCCCAAGCACCGCACCTTGATAGTCGACCACGTGACCGTTGCCGCCGCCGATGTCGTAAGGGTGCTCCATCTTGGGATGCACGTACACGGGCCCGACATTCGGACACACCATGTAGACATTGTTGAAGTGCGCATGCGCGCGGTTCTGCAGAAGCCACGTGCCACCGGGATCAGCGCCACTTTGTGTCATGGGCACGGCTTCGGATGGTCGATAGATCACCTCGGCTCCGTTGAAGGCCAGTGCTCGAATCGCCTCAGGATATTCACCATCGGAACAGCAGATCGTGCCGATGTTGCCGATGTCAGGTGTGCGCAGCACCGGATAGAACGCCTCGATGCCACTGCCGAACAATTCAACCCAGCGGTCGTACACATCGTGTGGGGTGCACGAGCGCTCACGGCACCACAGGTGATTCTTGGCCGCCTTGTGCACGATCTCGCCGTCGGGTGAAATCACGAACAGCATGTTGAAGAATCGATCGGGCATCACCTCGGGCCAGCGTGCCTTGCACTGCACCACGATGTAGGTGTTGTAGAGCTTGGCCAGCGCAGCGAGCCGGTCGCTTTCGGGGCCAGGCAGATCGATGAAAAGTTCGCGTGCGGCAGTCACATGTGGGACGTCGAAGATCTCGTCGGTAAACCCGGTGAGTGCACCCTCGGCGAGTGCGATGAGCCGCACTGGCATGTTGATCCCGATGATCGACACCGCCGCGTGAATCGCGTCCTCGATGATGTCGAGATTGCGAGCAATGTCCTTGCGGGAGCCAATGCCGTGCACGACAGTCGAGAGCCCGACCGCCATATATGGGGCGACAGGGGCCGGGGCTTGGGCTTTCGCGCGGCGAGGTGGCATGCAGGAATCCTCCGGTTACAACGCGCCAACAGCAAGCCCCCGCGCGGGAGGATCGCCGGATGCGTCTCTAGGCTCACCAACATGGAACTCCGCATCTTCACCGAACCACAGCAGGGCGCGTCCTACGATGATCTGCTCGCAGTGGCCCGCCTCGCCGAGTCGCTCGGTTACGGAGCCTTCTTCCGGTCCGATCATTACTTGGTGATGGGTGATGGTGACGGGCTACCAGGGCCGAGCGACTCGTGGATCACCCTGGCTGGACTCGCCCGCGACACGAGCACGATCCGCCTCGGGACCCTAGTGACCGCAGCCACATTCAGGCTTCCGGGCCCGTTGGCCATCAGCGTCGCCAACGTCGATTCGATGAGTGCTGGCCGGGTCGAGCTTGGCCTCGGTGCGGGCTGGTTCGACGATGAGCACACTGCGTACGGCATACCGTTCCCTGCACTCGCCGAACGCTTCGACCGGCTTACCGAACAGCTTGAGATCATCACTGGTCTGTGGAACAACCCGTCCGGCGAACTGTTCAGCCATGACGGCATGCATTACCAAGTGCGCAACTCCCCCGGCTTACCCAAGCCGGTGCAACAGCCGCTGCCGATCATCTTGGGTGGCGCCGGACTTAAGCGCTCCGCAGCTTTGGCTGCCCGCTTCGCTGCTGAGTACAACGTCCCCTGGGACTCCGCTGCCGACAGCTCAGTCATATTCGACCGAGTACGAGCGGCATGCGTGGCGGCCGGCCGCGATCCGTCGACGATGATCTATTCGGCCGCGCAGGTGCTGTGCTGTGGACGCGACGAAGCCGAAATCGCCAGACGCGCTGCCGCGATCGGCCGCGAGGTTGACGAACTGCGGGCAAACGGCCTTGCGGGTACACCGGCCGAGGTGATTGCGAAGGCAAAACAATTCGCCGACGTAGGTGCCTCGCGCCTCTATCTGCAACTCCTCGACCTGTCTGATCTCGAGCACCTGGAATTGGTTGCGCGCGAGGTCATGCCGGCGTTGGTCTAGCACCAAAGCGGCCTCAACCCCGCCTTCTTGCGGCGAATGGCGTTTAGCGTCTGACAGACTGCGCGAGGTACGAGTACGCGACTCGATCGACCAGGTGATTGGGGCTGTGATGTCAACGCCAGCGGGGTGGTACCCAGATCCTGAGGCCGAAGGCGCCCAGCGGTACTGGGACGGCAGCGCGTGGACCGAGCACAGATCCCCGGCGGCCGAACCTGGCGCAGCCGCTGCAGGCAACGCCGAAGCCGAAGCCGCAGGCGCAGCGGACAACGCCGATGGCACAGGCGCAGGCGCAGGCGCAGGCGCAGGCGCAAGCGCAGGCGCAGGCGCAAGCGCAGGCGCAGACACAGACACTGTCACTTACGAAGCCCCCGCAGCAGCCGCCACCGCTCCCGCGGGCTGGTACCCAGACTCCGAGATCGACGGTGGCCAGCGGTATTGGGACGGCGCTGCCTGGACCGATGCTCGAGCCCCGTTGGTCGCAGGAGCAGCGCCTGCCCTCGCCTGGGGAGCCACCGCAGGTGCATCCGCGGGCATGACCGCCGCTGATCTCGCTGGCGATGACGACGACTCGCCCTATGGTGTCGTGCCAGCGGGTCGTTCCGCGAAACTACCCAATGGCAACTGGTTCTCTCGGCACAAGATCCTCACTGGGATCGCCACTGCAGCAGTGGTGATCGCGATCCTCAGCTCACTTGCTTCGAGGAACGGCGGTGACTCACCACAGCCCGGGCCATCGGCCAGCACGAGTGCGCAGCCAAGCACTAGCGGATCAGCAAGCCAGTCGGTGCAGCCGAGTACGTCATCGACTCCAACCCTGACCCCGCCCTCGACCTTGACTCCCAGCACCTCGGTCTCACCCTCAGCTTCACCTCCACCGAACACACCCACCGCCGCCCCTGCCGCGATCACCAGCGACGGCACGTTCGACGTCCCCAACGAAGTTGCCCCGGGTACTTACACCGCGCCTGATTCATCCAGCGGCTGCTATTGGGAGCGACTCAAGGGCACGAGCGGCGAGTTCTCGGATTTGTTGGCCAATGACAATCCGGCTGGCCCCACTGTGGTCACGATTCTGAAGACCGATAAGGCCTTCTCCACCAGGAACTGCGGTAGCTGGGTCAGTGGCACGCCCAAGATCGTCGCCGACACAACCCAGATCAACGATGGCACGTGGGCGGTAGGGGTCAACATAACCCCAGGCAAGTACAAGACCTCAGGCGTTTCTGGCTGTTACTGGGCCCGGCTCAAGGACTTCACCGGCGGGCTCGATTCGGTGTTGGCCAACGACAATCTCGACGGTAACGGGATCGTCACGATCCTCGACACTGACAAAGGCTTCACCACACACAGTTGCGGCACTTGGCAGAAGTCCTGACCTGGCCTAAGCCGTTATTGCCTCGATCATCACTTAGCATCAAACGCAGGACCTCCCCCCACACCTGACAGGGCCCAGATGGCACCGCATACGACGTACTCGCGCTGGTCGTCACTGTCGTCGCGTATCGCCCTGCTGATCGCGGGCCTGCTCGTACTCAGCGCGCTAATCACCACTGCATATTCGGCGAGCACCGCACACAGCGCCGCCGCCGCGAGTTCGCAAGATTCGATGATCACCTCACACGAATCAACTGGCGTTCTCGTGCAGCAGGCCTACACCGATCAGCTTCGCTTTCGCTATCAAGCACTCGCCGAACGCAAGTCACGGCTGAAGGACATCGCCACACCGCTGATCGCCGGGCTCGAGAAATTGCACGGTGAGGAATTGTCGGGCGCGCTCACCACGGCTCAGGCGAAGGCAGCCGGGATCGCACTTGTGCAGTCGGTCATCTACGGAAACAACGACTACTTCTTCGCCTATGACCCGGCCGGTACTGCCATCGCCCACCCCGACAAGAAGTTCCGCGGTAAGAACCTCTTCGATTTGCAAGACGCAAACGGCCTGTATGTGGTGCGCGAGCTTCTCAAGATCGGGAAAAGCACTGCAGGCGATGGCTTCTTGAGCTATTCCTGGGTGCGGCTCAACGCCAACAAGGCCTCCCCCAAGCTCGCTTACGTCGTCAAGTTCAAGCCGTGGGATTGGGTCGTGGGCACCGGGGTCTATATCGATGACATTGATGCGGCAGCGGCTGCGCAACTCGAGCAGACCAAGAAGGCGCTCAGCCAGTCATTCGCGCAAACCGATGCCATTGGCAACACCCTGCTGTTTGTACTCGACAGCGCGGGCAAGGTCATCGTGGCGCCCGCCGACCACAAGCTCACTGCCTTACAGACCACCGATTGGGGTCGCGGTGTCGCCGCCGCTCTGGTTGCCCGGGCCCCCAAGGTCGACGGCACGATCGCGCAAGCCGAACTGCCTGCGGCTTTCGCTGGCGCGAGCGAGAAGTGGAACGTCGCGATCTCATCGTTCAAGAGCCTAGGCTGGACTCTGGTCTCTGCCGTACCCCGCGCGAAGATCGATGCGCCCGGTAACGCTCTGGCACTGCAGCAGGCTCTGCTCAGTTTGTTCGTCCTAGTACTTGGTTTGCTGATCGGGCTCTTGTCGAGCCGGCACATTGTTCAACCAGTCGAAACCATGACCCATGCAGCGCTCGCCCTGGAGGCCAACCACTTCGACCCGGCACATCTCGACGACGCCGCCGCACGTAAGGACGAGATGGGCGTATTGGCCCGCGCGTTCCAGCGGATGGGTACTGAGATTGTTCAGCGCGAAACCAGCTTGCGCGAGCAGGTGCAGAAGTTGAGCGTGATGATCGATCACAACAAGGCTGAGGAAGAAGCCAGCGCGATCACTGAGTCGGATTACTTCAAGGAGCTCGCGCAGCGGGCGGCGGCAATTCGCAACAACTACTCCGACGAGCGCTCGGCGGGTGACGCGCTCGATCCTGCTGTGCCTAGTGGCACGTGAGCTGAGCGAGCTTTAGCCCCCGGTGGGGTTAGTTCAGGATGCGCGGAGGCGGAGGAGTCAGTGGGTGCCCGTAGTGGGTGCGGCTAGTGGGTCCGGACAGTGGTTGCCCGTTAGTAGGCGCCGGACTTGCCCAGCACAGCGCGTGCGGTCTTCCACAGGATCATGAAGTCCATCATGAGTGACCAGTTCTCTACGTAGCGAAGGTCGAGGCGGACCGACTCTTCGACCGTGAGATCCGAGCGGCCGCTGACCTGCCATAGGCCCGTGAGACCAGGCTTGACCCGCAGTCGGGGCATGGCGTGCGCCTCGTACACCTCGACCTCGCGCGGCAGCGGCGGGCGAGGGCCCACGAGCGACATCTCGCCGCGTAGGACGTTGACGAGTTGGGGAAATTCGTCGATCGAGAAGCGTCGGATGAAAGCGCCAACCTTGGTGATGCGCGGATCGCCCTTGATCTTGAACAACTGTCCGGTGCCGTGGGAGTCGAGGTGCGCAACCTCATCGAGCCGAGCTTCTGCATCGACGCACATCGAACGGAACTTCAGCATCGTGAATTCGATGCCATCACGGCCAACCCGGCGCTGCCGGAAGATGACCGAACCAGGTGAGTCAATTCGGATTGCGAGGCCCACCAGCACTAGTAGGGGCGACAAAACAATCAAGCCGAGTAGCGCTCCGAGGCGATCACCAGATGACTTGAGCACCCGGCGAGCACCCGCGAGTTCGGGGGCCTCGAGGTGCAGCAGTGGCAGGCCAGCGGCGGGGCGCACACTCAAGCGTGGGCCCGCAACTTCGACAGATGCGGGAGCCACGAGCAGGGCGACACCGAGTGGCTCAAGGCTCCATACGAGCTGGCGCAGGGCCGCACCGTCGAACTCGGGGCACGAGAGCACGGCCACGACGTCGATGCCTTCAGCCGCGACCACCCGCTCAACGTCATCGAAAGAGCCCATGATCATCGCCGGGTTGAGCACGCCCTCGAGCAGCGACTCCTGCCCGCAAGGGACGCACACGCCTACAACGTCAAGACCGTGGTGAGTCTCACGACGAAGCGACTTGAGCAGTTCCTCAGCCGCGCTCTGGTGACCAACAAGCAGTACGCGACGCATGTCGAGGCCGCGACGGTTGCGACGATGCAAGGCCTGACGCAGAAGGTATCTCCAAGTCAAAGTCGCGAATATCGCAACAACGAGGAAGGCGATCCCTGAACGGGAAGGCTGCCACTTGAGCAGCACGCCGCTCATCGCGACAACACAAAGCAATGCGACACCGGCATGAAATACCTTGCGGAACTCTTCGGTGCCCGAACCGACGAACTTCGACTCGTAGCCGCGGTTTGCCCAAATGCTCAACGGCCAGACAAGCAACGCAGCAACGGGATGGAAGACAGTGCCGCCACCAATCGCCATGACTGCGCTGAGCACCACAGTGGCGATGATCAGATCGCCGACCAGAGCTATGGCTGGGTAGTTGAGCGGCTTGTGCTTACCCTGACGGTGGCTGGGTGCAACTACCGACGATGCGGGCTCACTGGCGATTTCGGCTGTTCGCGCGACCGGCAACCCCGCGGCGGCAACGAGCCCCTCTGGCTCGGGAATCCTGCTCGTAACGACACCGAACTCCACGGAGTTCGGTGCAGTGCTCGCAATTCGATCTGCCAGATTGCCGAACTGGGCCGGGCTGCTATCGAGCATGTCAGTCATGCAGCCCACCCCTTCGCAAGTCGGTAGATCGTGCCTGACACGAGGTCGGCACTACAGCGAGGCGGAGCCCTGACAGAGTTCCACCATCTGAAAATATGGATCTCTTCAGACTCTGATTAGTAGGCCCGAGCAACCTCTAAGTAAACTCAAGTTGGCATATTTAAGCAGTAAAGAAATGAATATGAAGGTGGATATGATCACCCATTAGAACCAATTTGATCATGTAACTTGTAATTCGTTTTCTCTCCGAGCACTAGTCCCGTGACAACTACGCAATACGATTGCGCAGCGTAGTCGCAGTACCCCACTGGTGCCTGCCGAAGACAGTGGCCATAGACAAAGTTCTCGGTGAAGCCTCTGTGAATTTTCCAGCGATGTACCGCCACAGTGTCTGATCCATTACTCATTTTGTGCTCTCTTTTGGCTCTCTACTTATCAGTACTGCGACTCGGGCCAGGGTGACTTCGGCCGACGTGATAGATCCCGAGAAGCTATACATCACAACAGGTTTCGGTTTTTTAGCCTGAGCGATTTTGACTCCAGCCGTACGCCAGGCGCACACCCTCTGTTATGTCCGAATACGAAGAGTGACCGAACGCGGCATGGCAGAGACCAACGCGTAGAAAACCACCTTGTCTACGACAGCCAACATCGGTACCCTTCGGGCATGAAATCTTCATTAGCACGCGCGATCACTGTCTCGTTGAGCGCGGCCGTGGTGTGCGCTGCTATTGCAGTTGCACCGCCGGCCCAGGCTTATCCGCCCGGCACTGCACTTTCTGTGGCTACATCAGCGGCCACGGTGAAAATAGGTAGTTCAATTACCGTCACCGCAGCCCATGCCGTGTATTACCCGGCGTCGAACAATACCAAGTGCGTCGTCACTTTCACAGCAGATGGACTCGCCAGCAAGGCGGTCACCGCCACTACCGCTGGAGCCGCCAGCACCACCTTCACCTGGGGCACTGCTCAAGGCGGAGGCACCAAGCACATCACTGCGAGCACCACTGCAGGGCGTTGCGGCGGTGAGTCAGCGGGCACCAACATCACGGTCTACACGACCCCAACCACGCCATCGGCCCCAAGTGGCACCTCTTCCGCCTCGGGAGTCGCTAACGGCTCCAAGTACATCGACGTGTCATGGACTGCGGTCTCAACTGGTCTCGCCAGCGGTTGGGTGCCGGCGTCGTCGTACACCGCGTACCTGTACACGACCGCTACCACGACCACGGTCACCGTCAGGACGAGTGTCAGTCGCGGCAGGACCACTGTGACAACCACAACCTCGACCAGCAGTGCCACGACAACCAAGACCGGTCAGAACACGGTCTCGCCGTACCGTTTCACCGGGTTGTCCAAGGGCTCTGGCCCCACGGTGACCGGATCAGTCGGCAACACCACGACCAGGACGGTTGTCAACACCTTCCAGGTAGCCCGCACTGTCACCAACTCGATGGGCCTCACCTCGGCCATTTCAGCGAAGACATCGGTGACACTGCTCTAGGGAAAGCGATAGCGCTTCGGCGCTGACGAACAAGCACTCGAGGCCGCTACGGAGCAATCCGTAGCGGCCTCGCTGCATGTCTGGGCACCAGAAGCTCAGTGGGAGCGACTCGAGGGCCAGCGTGGGTGTTCGCTGCTGCGTCGGCATGTGTGGGATGGCTCAGGCTCAACGACCGATCTGGGGGCGCCAGAACCCCGCGTGCAGAGCCCGGTGCGATGTGGCCCAACGTTGGAGCGACGTTCTACTGCGCATCCTGACCCGCGCCACAAACCTGACCCGCAGCCGCCCGTTTGTCGACTGGCGCAGCGGCTTACGGGGTTGGGCAGGGAGCGGGGGTGATGGTGAGTACAGGGGGTACGAGTAGCGGTGGGATGGTTAGTGCGGGCGCTGACTTCGGATCACCAGCCACAGCGGAGGGCTCAGAGAAGTGCAGCACTAGCTTTGAGGTCTTACCGCGATCCATCGTCAACGTGAAGTTCCACAACGGGCGACCCCGCTCTGAGCCAATGGTGACCGGGGCGGGCTGTCCATCGATCGTGGCGTCGATCAGGAAGGAATCCTTGGGCCCATAGACCCCCACGAGGGTGACACTGCCACCGTGTTGCAAGCTCGAATCATCTGCGCGATAGACCACATAGTCAGGCAGGCCCGCGGGAGAGTTGTTGGCCAATGTGATGGCAAGATGCGAATCCTGCTGCAACGTGTTGGTGCACGTGCCCGGAGAGTAGGTAGCTTCGGTCGCCAAGTACGAGTCGACCTTGCTACCCGTACCGTTGTTCAACGCGATCGCCACATGCGGGCCAGCGTCCTCGGGCAGCACACCACCCATGTTGGTGCCACCGATCCAGGCCTGCTCGTCACTCACCGAACTCCACGCGAGCAAGTGCCCCTCATGCTCAGCCCGCCACAAAGCCACGAGCAAAGCCTTCTGATCCAACGGCTTACTCAACAACGCACCAAACGTCGCCTGCACGAACTCGACAAGCACAGCGTCCTTGACCGCAGGATCAGTGAAGCGTCGATACACATCCTTGGTAATGAAGTCGACCGCGCTACTGCTGTCGACGGTGATCCCCCGCACCTGCACCGGACCCGTGCCAGCCAGAAGCGCTGCGACCAATGCTGGATCGATCGCCACCACGCCTTGCACCGGTGTCTTGCGCTGCTTCATCCCCTGTCGGACGAGCAAGCCGGTGTCGGGGAAGTGCGGCGAGAGGTTGAACGAGTTCCATTCGGTGAGCAGCATCCCCCAGCTGTCCTGTACGTCCTGAGCTACCACCGTGGGATCGACCGGCTGGCTCGGGAAGAGCGCATCGTTGGAGCCAACTTCGTCGAACTTGATCCCGCCCTTGTCGAACGTAACTCGAGCGAATCCGCCGAACAGACCGCCTGTGCCACGCACCTCCGAAGGGTTCTGCAACATCACTGCCCATGAGCGTGGCTCAGTACTGCCGAGCATTTGCGGCAGCAGCGAGATGCCGTCGGACATGTCAGCGAGACGATGTGCGATCTCTGGCAGTTGCGTCTGGGCGGTAACGATCGGCGCTGCTAGCGAACTGGGCAGACCCGCCGGATCTATTGCGGCTAATGATGTTTGCGCCTCGCCCGCAGCGATGGCAACGTCATGCATTGCCGGGCCAAGTGTGGTGATGATTGGCAGGTTGATGCTTCCCTCGCTCGTGCGAAGTTGGCCTTCGGTGAGGGAGGTGAGAGCAGCAGTAAGCGGAGCCGCGGCCGTGAGCACGTTGTCGGCGGCAACAGCCAAGGTGCGAGCGGCGCTGACCTGTGACCCGACAACGGGCGCGTGCGCGACGAGCCACCACAGCGGCCCCGAGGTAAGTGTGCCGAGTTCATGTGCTGACTTCTGCGCTTGCGACATCGCAGCCGCAGCATTGGCCACGTTGCTTTCGCGAGCCGAACCTTCGGCGGCGTGTAGTGCCGATGCCAAGGTGGCCGCTGATTGGTAGGCCCTATAGCCGGTGAACGCCAGCCACCCCGCACTCAGGATCAACACCGCGACAACCCCGAAGGCCGCGCGGCGCAGCCAAGGGTTGCGAGGTGACGACTCGTTAGCAGCCGGCGACTCGGGGCCGCCGAGTTCGCCTGTTGCCGATTCGTCGGAAGCGCTGCTGTTGGAGGCGATGCCGTCGACGGTGCTATCGCCTGGGGCGTTGTCGTCGCTCACGATGCGCCCCATTCCATGTGCTGATGCGTACCGTTGCCAAAGCTAAGTGCGTCAGCGGCAAACACCACATGCACGAACCCAAAGGTACCGGCCAACGTCATGAGAACCGAGCCAGCACTGGGCCATCCGGGGCGCTCGATCACAGCCCGTGCACAGCTCGTGGCGTGCTCGCTCAGTGATCGACGGTGCGGCGGCGCAGAGCAGCGCGAACAAATCGTGGATTTCCCCACAGATACCTCTTGGTGAGCCGGCGTGGTTCGCTGCCCCAGCGATAGATCCACTCGAGCCCAGTGCTCCTCATCCATTGCGGTGCATGCGATTTGGTACCAGCAATGAAGTCAAAGGCCGCGCCCACCGCAAGCGCCACAACCGGGAGG
>Ga0194051_1000030_pt1 | contig 65621 bp, 43 predicted proteins | sample SepL2320m_MetaG_FD_161275 | JGI IMG/M metagenome (GOLD analysis project Ga0194051, IMG submission 161275) | Anoxic zone freshwater microbial communities from boreal shield lake in IISD Experimental Lakes Area, Ontario, Canada - Sep2016-L239-20m | ecosystem: Environmental > Aquatic > Freshwater >... | reverse complement strand
GGAGTAGCCTTACAAGGGGGGGAGCAACAGGGAGTCCGTGAGACTTTTAAAAAAATAATTTTGTGCCCGTGACTTTTTTGTCGATAAAGCGCATACTATCAGCGGTGCGATTGCCAGCCGTCAGGGGCCTGAGGCGAATCGCTCCTCGAGCCAGTGATCCGTGAGCGGCTTTTCTTTTTCCCCTGAACATTCTTTTTCGCCAGCAAATGCTCGGCGTTCGGCTGGAAGTTTACCCGCCGAAGTCCAACGGCCAAAGTTTGATTCGCCGGGAAGGTGCTGCGCGTTTGGGGATCACGCGAAGTCTCTTGTTGGTCCACCGCATCAGCATTCTCTCAGATATACTCAGATTCCAGGGAGGGCCTTGCGGTTTTCCGGTGTTTCCCATGTCACAGGTCTTCATCCCATGAATACGAATACCGCAGTACCCTCTCCATTGGTCGTCCAGATCGAGAAGCTCCTCAAAGTTGCCATCGATAACAACGCCAGCGAATTGCGACTCTCGGGGGGCGCCGCCCCGATGCTTCGCATTGATGACAAACTACGGCCGTTAAAAATCAATAAGGCGATCTCGGCAGAGGAAGTGCAGGCCATGGTGGCAGCGCTGTTACCACCGGGGGCCGACGATGCCGATTTTTTCTTTGCCACGTCGCTTGGCCGCTATCGGGGTCTTCTTCGTGACGTTTCTGGCACGCAGGTGCTTGTGTTCCAGCCTGCCCCTGAACCGCCGCCAGACAAACTTCTCGGCGACACATTCACTGATACTGACGCCCCGCTTGAACTCGACATTCAAGCCGATGATTCGGCTGACGATCAAGCTGACAAAAGCACAGGCAAGGGATCGGCCTTCGCCATGCCGGCAGTCGCAAGTGGCACGATTCAGATCGATAAACTCCTGAACGCGGCCGTGAAAAATGGCGTCAGTGACATTCACATCACAGTGGGTTTGCCTCCTGTTTTCCGCATCGACGGCCACATGAAGTCGCAGCCAACAAAGGTGCTAACCGCCGACGACACCAACGGCCTGATGAAGGCGATCACTCCCGAGCGTTGCCAAGCAGAACTCGCCGAAGTGGGCGGTTGCGACTTCGGCTTCGCATTTGGCGATATGGCCCGTTTCCGCGTCAGTGTGTTCAAGCAGCGAGGTAATATTGCAATGGTGCTGCGGCAGATTCCCAACAAAATGCTCACGCCGGAACAACTCGGCGTGCCCGCCGTCTGCAAAAAACTAGCCACGCGACCGCGGGGACTTTTTCTCGTCACTGGCCCGACCGGTTCCGGCAAGAGTACAACGCTTGCCAGTCTGATCAATTACATCAACGAAAACTATGACCACCATATCATCACAATCGAAGACCCAATTGAGTTTTATCACCAGTCAAAAAAGAGTACGGTCAACCAACGCGAAATCGGCAATGATGTGCCCAGCTTTTCCGAAGCCCTGCGCCGTGCGTTGCGGCAGGACCCCGATGTGATCCTGGTGGGTGAGTTGCGGGATCTGGAAACAATCGAGGCGGCGATTTCTGCGGCTGAAACGGGCCACGTTGTTTTTGGCACGCTGCACACAACGGGAGCCCAAGGCACGGTCAACCGCATCATCGATGCCTTTCCCACGAATCAGCAAGAACAGGTGCGCACGCAACTCTCGACGGCCATCATCGGAGTGGTCTCGCAGGCCCTGCTGCCGAAGATCGGCGGCGGACGAGTGGCGGCCTATGAGATTCTTGTCTGCACGCCGGCCATCGGTAATCTGATACGCGAAAATAAAACGTTTCGCATCAACTCTGCGATTCAAACCGGCACCAAACTCGGCATGCAGCTTCTCGACGATAGCCTCTTCAAGCTTTGGAGCGAGAAGAAGGTGACGGAGGAAGATGTGCTCGCCAAATCGCAAAACCCCGACGAACTCGCCAAACGCATCGCCAACGCTAAACGCGGCATTTTTGAAGACGAAGAAGATGTGTCCCGTAAAGCCAAGGAGATGGGTTAGCAACTTTCTCAGTTACCGTTCACGCACACAGACCACAGGCAACGACACGCACTCACTTAATGGAACGCATGGGGCAGGGCTTCCTGTCAAAAGACAATGGCAATGAAACGCCTCGGAAAAATCCTTATTGATCTAGGCCTCGTGGACGAGACTCAACTCGCCTCGATGCTTGAAGAACAGTCGAACCGGGGCGGCGAACTGCTTGGCAAGGTGGGTCTCTCGCTCGGTTTCTTTACAGACGAGCAACTCGGCGAAGCCTTGGCCGAACAATGGGGCACGACATTTGTCACGCTCTACGATCGCCCGCCAGCGCCAGCCGTGCTCAAACTTATCAGCGAGCCGATGGCACAGCTCTACCGCATCATTCCCTTAGAGCTCGCAGGCAACCGGCTCACGGTAGCCTCGGCCGATCCTCAAAAGATTCAAATAGCGGATGAATTACGGACATTTCTGGGCTACGACATCCACATCTGCGTGGCCACCGAGCCAGAGATTCAAAAGGCTATCGAGAAGTCCTACTCCTCCCACAACGAGAGCGTTGAATCGATTGTTGACGATCTTCAATCCGACAATGTTTTGGCTGCTCAAGCCGCTGCTGTCGGCCGTGAGGGGCCGACCGATCTGACAAGCGTAGAGGCTCTTGCCGAAAGTGCCCCGGTGCGAAAACTCTTAAATATGGTCCTCTTGATGGCAATTCGTGACGGTGCCAGCGATATCCATTTTGAGCCTTTTGAACATGAATTCCGCATTCGCCTCAAGGCCGATGGCGTCTTACAGGAAATGGTGCCGCCGCCCAAGCACCTCGCTTTTGCGATCACGACCCGGATCAAGGTGATGGCAAATCTCGACATCGCCGAGCGGCGATTGCCGCAAGACGGTCGCATCGAATTGAATGTTGGAGGCCACCCGGTTGACCTCCGAGTCAGCGTGCTGCCCACCTTGTTTGGTGAGAGCGTTGTCATGCGGGTTCTAGATCGAGGGGTTGTGTCACTTGATTTAGAAAAAGTGGGAATGGAGCAGCAGTTGCTCCGGCAGTTTCGCGAGGTGATCATTCGGCCCAACGGCATTGTGCTGGTGACAGGCCCCACGGGCTCTGGCAAGACGACCACGCTCTACTCAGCGCTTTCAGAACTCAATACGATCGACGACAAGTTGATTACGACTGAGGACCCGGTCGAGTACGACATCGACGGCATCATACAGGTGCCGATTGATGCAGAAATTGGCAATACGTTTGCTGCCTGCCTGCGGGCCATTCTTCGTCAGGACCCCGATCGGATTCTGGTCGGCGAAATCCGTGATGTGGAAACGGCTGAGATCGCCGTGCAAGCTTCGCTCACGGGACACATGGTGTTTTCAACACTCCATACCAATGACGCCCCCTCCACAGTCACGCGTCTTCGCGATATGGGAGTGCCCCCCTTTCTGATCACGGCCACCGTTGAGGCAATCTTAGCTCAACGACTCGTGCGGCGAATCTGCGTTGCCTGCCGAGAGGAAATCGTACCTGGGGCCGATGTGCTTGCAGACCTCGACCTGACAACAGATCAGACATTCGGCAAGAAGTTTTATCGGGGCAAGGGCTGTCCAAAGTGTCACGCCACAGGCTACAGGGGTCGTTTGGGCCTCTTTGAATTACTCATTATGAATGACGAAATGCGAGACATGATCATGCGGAATGCCTCAACGGGCGATCTCCGCGAAGCGGCCCGCAAAAACGGCATGAAGACGCTGCGCGAAGCGGGCGTCGAGGGCATTTTTAGTGGTTTTACCTCCGCTGAAGAAGTCATACGAGAAACCATCCTTGAAGCTTAAACCAAAAGAGGACAGGCAAGAGACCTGCCAGAGCCATGCCAACATTTCAATTTGAAGCCATCGACGCCGCCACAGGCAAGGAAATCCGCGACTCTGTCGACGCAGCCACCGAGGCAGAGGCTCAGGCCACGATCCGGTCGATGGGCTACATGGTGACAAAGCTCAAGGCCAAAAAAGCCCGCGCCGCTAACGCTCCCGGCGTAAAAAAGAAACCTGGCCGCACGTTCGTCATTGGTGGCGTTAAAAGTAAAGACCTCACACTCTTCACTCGCCAACTCTCAATTCTGCAGGATGCCGGCCTACCAATCCTGCGGAGCTTAAAAGTGCTCGCAGACATGCAAAAACCCGGCCGCTTAAAAAACTCACTGCTCGACACCTGCGATGAAATTGAAGGGGGCAGTACGCTGTCGGAAGCATTTTCCAAGAGCCCGAAGGCTTTTGACAGGCTTTACTGCAACATGATTCGTGCGGGCGAAGCTGGCGGTGCTTTAGAAGTGATTCTGCGGCGGCTGGCCGAATTTCAAGAGCGCAGTCAGTCGCTCAAGCGCAAGGTCAAGGGGGCGATGGTCTATCCGATTGTCGTCGTCAGCGTGGCCGTCGGTATTTTGACGTTCATCATGATGAAGGTTGTGCCCCAGTTTAAAAAGATATTTGACGATTTTGGCAGCACCTTGCCGCCCATGACACAGATTCTGATCGATATTTCAAACTGGGTCGTGAATTACTGGTACCTGATTCCGGCGATCCCCTTTGGAATCAATTTGATCATCAAGGGAATCAAGATGATTCCCTACGGTCGATTTGGCTGGGACTTATTTATTTTAAAGGCACCGATCTTCGGACAACTCGTCGAAAAAAATATTATGTCGCGTGCTGCCCGCACGCTCGGCACGCTCCTGGCCAGCGGCGTGCCTATTCTGGAAGCACTCAACATCACCAAGGAAACCTCTGGAAACATGATGTTTGAGAAACTCTTCACAAAGGTTTCCGAATCGATTCGAGACGGTAATGCGATCGCCAAGCCCTTGAAAGAGTTTGCCGTACCACCGTTCAATGCGGTGGCGGTCTTGTTCTGGACCGTGTTTTGCCCTGGCATTGGTTTGCTCATGTATCTGATGCGATACAAGCAGCCGGTTGTCGATGATTTGGTAGTCAACATGGTGGATGTCGGCGAAGAGTCGGGCGAACTCGACACGATGCTTTATAAAGTGGCCGACACGTACGACGAGGAAGTCGCCGTTCTGACTGAAAGTCTGACGAGCTTAATGGAACCGCTCTTGATTATCTTCCTTGGTGGTGCCGTCGGTTTCATTGTCATTGCCCTCTTTATGCCACTCATCAAATTGATTCAGGATCTTTCATGAGAACCTATTTATGAAGCGCCACGCGTTCACGCTTGTCGAACTCCTCGTCGCAATTTCCATCATCTCTTTACTGATGATGATGGTTGCTGCGGCAGCGTCAGCCGCACAGAGCAACCGTAAGGTTGCGGCCACGCGTGCAACGATTGCCAAGCTCGATTTAATCCTGACGTCGCAGCTCAGCACCTACAATTCCAAGGACGTGAGCGGTACAACCGCTGCCCGTGGTGCGGCCATTCGAAAAATGATTACGGCAGATCTGCCCGATCGGTGGACAGATGTGGCTTACATGAAGGCAAATGTGGGCCAATTCACAGCGGCACCGCAACGAGCCTTTATCGGCACGACTCCCGGTTCAAGTCAGTACGCCGGCGCCGAATGCCTGTTCATGATCATTATGCAGGGTGGTTTTGTGAATTGCCTTGACTGTGGGGAACTCAGGTCGATTGAAAAGGGTGATAAAGACAGCGATGGTGCCCAAGAGTTTTGGGACGCATGGGGAAACCCCATCGACTACATTCTCTGGCCGTATGCCGTTGAATTGCCACCGGGCAGTGGTGCCCGTTTTTTCTCTGGGAGCCGACAGCCCGATCTACCGGGTGTATCGTCGTCATCGCCAATGCTTGGCCTGCGTCCACTCATCTATTCGCCAGGTGTGGATGGTGAATATGGCTTAGAGCGCAACGGCGAAGCGGCCAATTTGGGAGGCGACTGCGGCAACTGGCAAATGTCGCCCACAAGTACTTCGGCAGGCCCAGAGAATTCCTCGAATGCCGCAGACAACATCAGTAATTTTGATCAGGAGTCCAAGCGATGAACTACCCCCGGCCCCGTCTCGCATTCACAGTGGTAGAACTGTTGGTTGTAACGGTGATATTTTCAATCTTAATGAGCCTGCTTGTTGTCGGCGGCCAGCCGAGCGCCGGCGGTCAGATTCGGCGGCTTGCACAGTCGATCGTTTCAGCAATCCTGACAGCCCAGACATCCGCGTTAGGCAATGAGGCTGGAGCAGCGGTCATTTTTGAGCCATCCAGCACGACCTCAAATGCCTGTAACGCGTTATTTTTTGCCGATTCACAGCCCTATATCAAAGGCACAGTCGGCAGCGGCGTGCCCCCTTCAAGCCTGGCGTCAACCTCAACAACAGTAGCGCTCACCCCGACCAACGCAGACGCTGCAGATCTGGCCAACGGCTACAAGATTTTATTTCGCTGCGACGAGCCGTATCTGGCGGCCTCACCTTGGATGTCAATTTCCAGCGGCACGACTGTAGCGTTTCGCACCTCGGCTAATCAAACAGCACAAAACACAATATGGCCCAAAAAGCCAGCCACCGCACCCCTGCAGTTCCTCGTGGCCCGCTATCCCGTCAAGTCATCGCCGGCGATTGATGTGATCAAAACGGCAGCCATCGATCTCCGCTACAGCGGTATTGGAAATACGACGACTGGCGATTACGGAGCCCTTGCCAATAAGGGAGCCATCGCGATCACCTTTAATAGCGCGGGTGTGATCGACGCCGTCATGCAAAATGTGCTCGCCACAACAAAGTCCGTTCAGCCAGTTGTGCCAGCTGCTCCGCTCTATCTTCTGATCGCTAGCCTCAGCGATATTCAGTCGAACGAGTCGCTGCAGAAAGAGTACTCGCTGTGGTTGGTGCTGGCCCCAAACACTGGCCGGATTACCATTGCCAGCAATGTTACACAAAACGGTACGGCAGAAGTTGATGTTATCAATGCTCGTGCCAAGGCCCGTCAAAGTATTGCAGTCAAATGATTTTAAATCCTTTCCCATCAATAAAGACATATTCCATGCACGCCACTTCTGTATGGGCTCCGCCTGCTTTGTGTCCAGCGAAGGCCTCAAGCGCCTTCAGGCTCACTCGCGCGAGTTTAGTGTGTTGTCGGACTCGGCAAGCGGGGCTTGTATCCACTATTCCGCGAGCAGTGCTGCGGCAGGGATTTTCTCTTCTGGAGGTGCTGGTGGCCTGTGGCATACTGGTCGTCGGTTTGGCCGGTATTGCAGCGATCTTGCCGGCTGCAGGCTCAAGACTGTCCGAGGCGACCCTCTGCGATCGGGCTTCGGCGGCAGTTGGTGTGGCGATGTCTGATGTCGTCGTACGAAATGTTGCCTCATCCAAGCTCTTTTTTACCAATCCAGTCGCTCCCGCAGTCCCGGTCGCCATTGGCAGCAATATAGCCGTTGTTTTGGGCGAGGTGTTGCCACAAATTACAACTCTTCCATCGCCTCCGACGGGACTGCAGCAAGGCAACTCACTCTTTCTGAGTGGGCTCTTTGATACGGGAACAGGTGACATGCGGCGAGGTTTTTTCCTGGAAGATGAGGTGCAATACGAATCGCCCCCACGAGATATTCCCACACGGCTGCCGGCCTCCCAAGGCGTGAAGCCGTTTAATCGCGGCGTCTGCTGGGGTGCGATGGTCTCGCCTCATCCATGGGGCACAAGTCCCGCCAGCATGACCAAGGCTCGCATTGCAATTGCCGTCTTTAAAAAGTCCGGAGCAATCAAGCAAATTCCTCTGACAAAGACCGATTCCAGCATCTACAAAATGACCGCCGCCGATGAATCTACGCGAAAAACTTTTTTAAAGGGCTGTTCGTGGGTGTTATCACTACCGGCCGCCGGGACCACAACGGCACCGCAATGGCTCGAAATTAATTCGTCGTGGCAGTCCGGCGCAAACGTATTCATTATTTTTCGGGAAAGCACGGTCAATAGCCCCACGCTCAGTGTGGTTGGTTTTGACGGTTTGCTGTCTGTGACAGAACAGATCATCGCTATTCAATAGGGTCGCACGTATGTGGGCAAGGCAGAGTGTGAGTATGAGAGGAGAAGATTTCGCTATGAAAAATTCACTGAGTCTACGGAGTCGGCATCGTTGTGACGTGAGTTGCAACCGTTGCTGCAGCGACGCCGACCGCAGCGGCATGCTGCTGTTGATTGTGCTCATGATGCTCTCGCTCTTCATGGTGACGGGAATTGCTATGCTCACTATGGCCACGCGAGCGCGGTCCGTGGCCCGCGCCAATCTAGTGGCTCGAAGTAAACTTTCCGGTACGGAGGAGATTGCTCGAACCGCCCTCGACGAAGCATTGCTGGCAGCCTTGCGAGGCACGAAGGTTGGTGCCAACGATCCAATCACAGAAAGCATCCTTGCCGATAAGTATGGCGATCCAATTATTGGAAAAGGATTGATCAAAGCACCAACGTCTGCCGGCCCGTCGACAACTCACTTCATGGCCTCACTCAGCGATCTTTCGCCAGCCCAAACAGCCCCCTCCCGTCTGAATGGCCGCGTCCTGACGTTCAAGCCCGCTGGTGATGACGGAGACGTTGCCAGTTATAGAATCCTGTCGGCCGCAAAGGATCCGGCAGTAGCAAATAATATTATTTGTCTGCTGCGAAAAACGGCAGTGAGTCGAGCGCAGACGGCTCCTACGCTACAATCGGACATTATTATCAACGGTCGCGAGTATGCGCCGCTGGCTGCTGGTGCTGCTGGGGTAAGCCCTGAGGCGTACGACGCCTTTGATGACAGCAATAAGTGGCTGGCACAGTTAACAGTCGCCAAAGGTCAAGTGAGTGCCGTTCCGCGAACTTCCTTTGGTGGCAACGCGGTTGTCGATAATGATGGCGACGGTATCGTGGACGGTGGCTGGCTGGCGAATGTCATCCCCGCTGCGACCTCGCCTTTGGGCGGTACGCTTACATTCCAAGTCTCCTATCACATCCTTGATCTCGACGGGCGTATCAACATCAACGCGCAAGGGCCCGCTGCACCGCCAAATCAAAATGACTATGCCAACACGCCGCCGGTTCCCCTAGGCATGGGGTACGGTCCGGCCGATATGGATCTTTCCCAACTGTTGTCGTCTGGTCCCGCTTCAACGCTTATTGGTGGCGGAAAGCCGTCGGTCAATTGCGCAGACCCGACTGCCGATCAGCGACGCAGTCCACCGGCCGTGGGTCCTGTAGAGGGTCGTTATGGCCCCAACGGAAAGCCCGGGGGCAGCGGTGACGACACTCCATCGTACGCGTCCATGATTGCCGGTAACTCACCGGGTGATCTCAAAGCCCGTGCGAAGGTCTTTATGACGGCGCCAGCTGCCAATCAGGTAACAGCAACGCTGACCATGTATCAGCCTGATTGGATAACGAATCTGGATCAGACAGACAATCCCTACCAGCTTCGATTAGATGCTGGAGCCCCGCGATTTAGCACTCCACGGAGGCCGTTGCCTGACGATTCCTCAAAACAGGACGACAGTCCTTACACGCTTTCAGAACTCGAGCGTGTATTGCGTTCATTTGATGCCGACGCTACGCAGTTACCACAGCGACTGGCTGCCATTTTAGAAATCCTCGGCGATCGAAACCGCACATTGATCACCACTGACAGTTGGGATACCCCTGCCTTAACGGGAGTCGCTGCTCGAAAAATAGAAGACTTTATTGCCACCCTGCCGGAAGCGACGGTTTACGATAACACGACATTGCCTCCGGAATTAGTGACCGGCTTGCGATTTGATATTGGCAAACCTCTGATCACGACAGGAATTACCAGTCCAACTGGAGCCGTCAGCTCAACGACTTTTGCTAAACAGCTGTATCAGGTGTTAATCGCTCTGGGAGAAACAAATAATGCCAAAGCTGCTCAGTGGGCTGCCAATGTTGCCGATTTCCGCGACACGGATTCAAAAATGACCCGCTTCTCGTACGACACAGATCTTTCAAATGGTTGGAGCGTGTCTAGCGCCTCGCCAGCGGTGTATGGCGTTGAAAGGCCTGAAATTATAATTACGGAAACTGCTGCATGGCGAGATACTGAGACGAACCAGGCACAACTCTTCGTTAGCCTCCACCGCCCAGCCTGGAAGGCGGTGCGTACCGGATTGGCAGGAAAAACACCGACGCCAGCGGAGACCGAACTGATCGATCCCGTGCTACTGATCGATCCCATGCTGGCTGGAGTCGATCCCGAAGATATAAAAAAGCTCGATTTGGCAAAAACCTGGAATGGTAAAAAAGACGGTAGTCCGATCTGGCAACTGCGATTTGATACCAACAAAGTCGTTCGTTTTCAGAAAGACTCGCAAAATGTGATTCCAGCAGGAGCAGGAGCGGTGACCACTACAAATCCAACGCCCTTGGTTGGCATGACATCCTCAACAGCTACGACGTCTTCCACAAAATTGGCGGCCAACGGCTATCTTTGTGTTCATTCCCTGAATCCTACAAAATATACGCTTGCCGTGCCAGGATTTCCCGTCGATCTAGGAGGTTCTTTTCAGCTTCCCGTTAGTTCCGCAGGGGGAACCGTCTATTTAGAACGACTGGCAATTCCGACAAGTGCATGGTCCGTGACGAGTAACCCATATATTGTTGTCGATTCAGCTACCGTTTCGATACCTAACACCGGGGCTCAGGAAGCACTCGCCAAGCAACGGCGAAAGGGACCGGCCGACACGGTCGCCGCTGCAGATATCGCCACTCGCCTGCGATCTTTTTGGCGTAGGGAGTGGGTAAGCGATGTAAGCACGACCCTTGGTGCCTACACAGCGGCCACTCCTGCCCAGCCAGCGTCATGGCTGCATTGGCCGAATCGCCCTTTTGTGAGTCAGGCCGAGTTGGCCTTAGTGTCTGCGAGCAGTCCAGAAAAGTTCCTTAACAATTACACATTCCCGCCCGACTCGTTGGCTACTGTTCAGAATAATCTGATTCTCGATGCCGTCTGTGTTTCCTCCCGCTTTTGCCAACATTCAACAACGCTCGTTGAGACAAGCTGGTCAACAACGCTGCAGAATCTCACTTGGCCCTATCCAGAGTGCAAGGCCGGGAGTGTCTTTTCAAGTTGGCGCGAGCCCGGCCGCGTGAATGTAAATACTTTTCCCGTCGATAACGCAGAACCAGCTGCGGATGCTCCAGGTATATGGGCAGCATTATCGGGCGGAACAAATCCTGCCAATCCATTTGTGGGCGGTGCTGCAGCGATGAGCATCAGGGAAATGCTCTCGCTCAAGGATCCCAACGCACCGGTCTACTCGAAGGATTGGGCGGGTGATCCCAGAGACAACAACCCATTTTTGTCGATGGCGCTGCCGGTTCGGCTGGCGAATGTGGGCACCATTCGTTCGCAGGTCTTTGCTGTTTGGATCACGGTTAAGGTTACGGACGATTCTGCTAATGCACCTTCACCAACAACAAAACGTTTGTTTGCGATTGTGGACCGTTCGATTCCAGTCGGCTACTCGCCGTCAGAGAACCTTAATGTTAGCGACTGCATACGGTTAAAAAGAGTGCTCGACTAAGTATCTCGGTGGACTAACTCCATGGTGGTGTTCGCATAATGAATGGCTTTTACTCAAACGATGCTTCGCAGCGTGATGCGACGCACTCTTATGGTGTACGACAGGACTGTTGCGGCAGGCCCGGGTTCACGCTTATCGAGCTACTTGTGAGTGCGGCGATTGCGATGAGTGTCATGGGAGTTGTGGCCAGTCTTTTTGCGCTCTTTGGACGGTCGGCATCAAACGGTCAATCGATTGTTGATATGTCTGGACGCATGCGGACGGCTGCCGACAAGCTCTCTCAAGATCTCAAGGGGTTGACGGTGCGGCTGCTGCCCCCAGCAAATCCGGAGAGTGCCACTGGTTACTTCGAACTGATTGAAGGCCCAGTCAACGATGCCAAATCCTCGCAAGGCGATTGTGACGATACGCTGCTGTTTACGACGCGATCAACAACTCGCCCCTTTGTCGGCCGTTATAATAGCTCTCAGCTTGAATCGCCGGTGGCTGAGGTGGCTTGGTTTTCCAAAGCCTCGCCGACCCAAGTGGTGAGTGGTCTGACGCTCTACACGATCTATCGCCGCCAATTACTGGTAACGGCATATGTCGGCGCAGAGCCTTTTTTTGTCAACGGTCGCGATACAAATAACCAGATCGTTGGCGTCCTTCCGGCTGCCTACAACAATTATGACCTTTCGCTGCGGGTAGACCCTGTTACATCGGCACTTGTGCCAAACTCATTGGCCGACCTTACGCGAAGAGAAAATCGCTTTTGTCATTCTGGAGTACCGCCTGTTTTTTCTTCAATTTCATCTTCATCTGTCTTTGACTCCACCAGTGGTCGCGAGGGGGAAGACGTTGTGCTCACAAATGTCCTTGCATTTGACATTCGCGTGTTTGATCCAAAGGCCCCAACAAGAGTCAGCAGTGTAACCACACCCGCCTCTGGATCGACTCCAAGCACAACGGTCAATACGGTGATCTACCCGACAGACCCGGGTTGGGAAGCTGGAACTGTGGCCGTTGCGCCAGCGCCCAGTATCGTAGGTGGCTTTGTTGATCTCGGAACTGGCAGCGGTACCACGCAGGGGTCTGCGACCAACACGACTCAGACCAGCGTACTGACTTCTCCCAGTAGCAACGCGCCGTTCGTGACAACCTACGACACATGGAGCACGCATTACGAATCCAACGGCATCGACGAGGACGGCGATAACATCGTTGACCGAGGCACCAACGGAGTCGATGACAATAACGATCTCGCTCCGGACGATCCAAGTGAAGCTGAATACCCGCCCCCCTATGCGGTGCCGCTGCGGGGCATAGAAGTTCGCATTCGCTGTTATGACCCCAGCAGCAAACTCGTTCGACAGGTCACTGTTCGCCAAATATTTTCGCGATAACCATCCTATTCGTCCGTATCAATTCACCGACACCATTTTTTGTGGAGATTTAGTATGCACGCTACCCGCATCCCCGTTCGACGAGGCTTTACGCTTGTGGAACTCCTTGTTGTGATTGCCATTATCGGCCTCCTGATGGGGCTCTTACTGCCGGCGGTGCAAAATGCCCGCGAGGCGGCCAGGCGGCTCGCCTGCTCAAACAATTTGTATCAATTGGCCTTTGCCAGTACGCGGCACTCTGAGTCCAATGGCTTTATACCTGGCTGGCGAAATAAAGCTGCGGGAAACGGCATCACCTTTGGCTGGCCTGTCTCGCTACTGCCATTCGTGGAGCGGCGAGACCTAGCCACTGCGATCACAGGCACGACCACAAGTTCTGCGTATGTCGATGCGGTGAAGTCGTACGTTAGTTTATTGGTCTGCCCATCGAGTCCACCAAGCAATCAGTCAGATGCATGGCTTAGCTACGGTGGCAATGCGGGCTACGGAACGACGGTCGCGGTGACTTCCTCGCCAGGTGCTGATGGCAAAGGCAGTGGCACAATGATCGATTACTCACTATCAGGCAATCAGACAAATAGAATCGACGTAGAGTATGTCTCTAATGGCGATGGTACGGCCAATACGGCGTTACTCAGCGAAAAGTGTGGTAAGTTTGTGGGCATCACTGGGCCGAAGTGGTCGGCTTCGATCAGTGGTGCGTCAGCAAATCCAATTGGAAAATGGCCATCGGGTAATCCACAGCCCCCACCGGTTGTCCAGGCCGACGTAAATCCTGCGGTCATCGCACAACTCCCTGTGTTTCTCTTTACAGGCACCGGTACTTCGCCGAGTTTTAGTGCGTCGCTGCCCACGGGCGTCAGCGGCACGAGCAACATCGATTTTCCTGCCGCTGGCACGACGGCGGCTTACACAGACAATCGGTTTCCAAGTTCCAATCACTCCGGCGGCGTCAGTATTGCTTTCTGTGATGGGCATGTGCTGTTTATTCGGAGCACCATTGATATCGGCACGTACACCCAAATCATGACATCCAACGCAAAAGAGTCGATCACATGGAATAGTGGAACAGGTCAAGACAATGTCGGCATTTACGACGAGGGAAAATTGCAGTAACGCAGAAAAGAGTCCGGCCCCTTTTTCACACATAGACGTGGATGGCTCAGGCTGTTATCCTCTCGGGCTAACTGAGAGGATATTCTTATGACTTATAACCTTCGATATCTACGGAGGCAAAAAGCCCATAGGAATCGACCTGCACCACAGGCTCTCAAGGGTTATCCGCCGGCATTTACGCTTGTGGAGGTGCTCATCGTTCTTGCCGTCATCGGGATTCTAATTGCGATTTTGTCCTCCGCTCTTTTGCAGGCCAAGGCGTCGAGTCAAACTGCTACGTGTGCCAATAATCTACGACATGTTGGTATCGCTTTCCAGCGATACCAACATGCATTCGGAGGTAAAGTGCCCGATGCCAGCACCGTCCTCGATGCGACTGAAAAGGGTTTGGGAGCGTATCTCGATGTCTCTCGGGATCAGCGATCTGCAGCCTATATATGCCCGACAGTGTTGTCGCAGGTCACCATTGCTGGGAATAATCAATTTAATAATTCTTACGGCGTCAATCCCTGTGTCGGTCGGTTGCTTGCTGAGTCGGCCAAAGTCGTGGCGCTCGATGCGAATGCCGACTTAGTTGACTACGAGGGAACCAATAAAGAACTCTGGCAATCTGATGTTGATCCTCGTCACTTTGGCAGCATGAATGTCTTGTTTTTTGACGGCCATGTTGATCGCCACCTTTCGGATGAACTCAATCCTTACACCGAGGGCACTGTTCAGCAACTGCCAGTCGTTTTGGCTTATTGGAAACCGGAATTGAGTGGCTGCGACTGTCGTACGAGTGGATTTGGCCGCGGCCAAGGTCTTTTGGGGGAATATTACACAACCGATCAGTGGGCCGGTACGCCTGAGGCATCACGACTTGATCCGACACTCGAACTGCCGTTTGGAAATCCGGATTTTTATGGAGTGCCGTACGATGTGCCATTACCGGGGGCGACGACAAGCCGGTCCGCACCTCTCAAAACAGCCAAATTTCGCGGGTCTATTTTAGGCCTGACAAACGAACCCTACCAATTCCACGTTTGCTGTGACAATGAGGTTTGGGTCTATGTCAATGGTAGCCTAGTAATTTCTCGATCTGCAGGAGGAGCTGGAGGCGTGCAGCAATGGCAGGCCGGCACGACAACGGTCGACTTAGCGAACAACCGCTGGATCGATTTTGAGGTTCGTTGGCGAGAAGAAGGCGTCGGCTCCCCCAGCCACCTCATGGTTCGTTGGTCTTGCCCCTCGTCGCCAGCACCGACCAAAATTCCATCGAGCCAGCTCCGTCCAGCCCGGCAGTGACAGCTGCGGCGAAACTCTTCATGCAACGGGGCCTCTTTATGAAGACATGCAGGTGTGTCAGCAATCGATTTCTGACGTCTGTTGTCGTCTCGATCCTCATCTCGGGCTGTGCAAAGCAACCCCCCTTTCCTCGCACACGGGATGAAATTATTCAAGAAAGTTTGTCGCTGCCAGCCTTGTATCTGACCGAAAAAACCCGACAGAGAGTCGTCGCTCCGGAGAGCGAAGGCGTGCTGATAGTCGACAAAAAGAGCGGGGAAATCGCCTGGCGGGCGCTGGTTTGCACGGCGCCCGATTGCCCGGGAAAAGGGCCCAAAGGGGAACCCCATATCTGCAGCGAAAATGACCTAAGTTATTTCGTCAAAACGGATGGCTCATTGGGCTACGATCCAAAACGGATGCCGCTTGATCCGACCAAAATCGGGATGTGCCAGAAGTGCAACTCCGTGAGGAACCCCGCCACTGAAACGGAGCAAAAGCGACAACAATACACCCAGTGGGTTCAAAACTATGTGCTGCCCGAGTCAATCATCCGCAAAAAACAACTCGAGGAGGAATTAAAACGGCGGGTTCAATACGAACGCCAGCATCGCATCCTTCGACCAGACTCTCAACAAAAAATGGTGATCCCTCAGCCTTAAAAAGCGGCCTAGCGGCTGTTTGATTAGAGATCGACTGTCGGTCAGCCAGTCACCCGCAATCTGCTACCGCCACAGAGCGTCCTTCCGGAGATGGCTTTTTACGGCAGTGTCACTTTTGATATGAGAGAGGTCAGGCGATCCGGTCCGCGTGCGTAGCAGCGATCATTTTGCAGCAGCCAGATCGGCCTTGCGTTTCTCTTCGACGATCTCCCGCTGAATGTTGGCCGGCGTCGGGCGATACTTGGAAAACTCCATTGTAAAAATGCCTTGGCCCTGCGTCATGCTCCGCAAGTCGGTTGAGTAACCGAATGTCTCGGCCAGCGGCACTTCAGCGATAATCGTTGAGGTTTTGCCAACTGTTTCAGTTGAGATAATCAGACCGCGGCGCTTGTTGAGTTCGCCTGTCACCGGCCCCTGAAAGTCAGCTGGGACCTCAACCTCCATCTTCATGATCGGTTCGAGCAATACCGGCTTAGTCGCAAGGAACGCCTCGCGGAAGCCGGCCCGAGCACAAATCTGAAACGCCATGTCGGAGGAGTCAACATCGTGGTACGAACCGTCGGTCAGCGACGCTTTCACACCCACGATCGGGAAGCCCGCAATCGGTCCCTTGGAAAGTGACGCTCGAAATCCCTTTTCGACAGAGGGAATGTATTCCTTTGGCACACGGCCACCGATGACGGCATTTTCGAAAATGAATGTCTCAGGCGAATCATCAGGCAGAGGCTCAAGGGCACCGACGATATGGGCAAACTGCCCTGAACCACCGGTCTGCTTTTTATGTTTGTATTCGTAGTCGGTGGCCCGGGTAGGTGCTTCGCGGTAGCTCACTTTGGGCGCACCCACCTCCACCTCCACCTTAAACTCCCGCTTGATGCGTTCGACATAAATATCAAGGTGGAGTTCACCCATGCCGGCAATCAGCGTTTCGCCCGTTTCCTCATCGGTGGCCACACGAAAGGTAGGGTCTTCGCGGGAGAACCTTTGCAAGGCTTTGCTCAGTCTGTCGAGTCCGTCGCGATTGATGGGAGTGATCGCCATCTTGATGACAGGCTCTGGCACAAACATATTTTCTAGCGTGCAATATTTATGATCCGTGGCGTAGGTATCACCACTGGCAGCATCCACGCCCATCGCAGCCACAATGTCGCCGGCCTCAGCCGAGTCGATTTCCTCACGCTTATCAGCATGCATCTTGACAATCCGACTGAACCGCTGCTTTTGGCTGGTGCGCTGATTGATATAGGCTTCGCCCTTGGTGATTGTGCCCTGATAGAGTCGCATGAACGTCAACTGACCGTAGGGATCGTCTACGATTTTAAATGCCATCGCCACCAAGGGCTTCTTTGAATCTGGTTCCAGATCAAAAGCCTCGTCTGGCTTGTCCCATTTCTTGGCAATGATCTTCCGTTCCAGCGGGCTCGGCAGATACCGCACAACGGCATCTAGCAAAGGTTGCACACCCTTATTTTTGTAGGCCGATCCACAGAGCACGGGCGTCGCACTCAAACTTTGCACAGCTTGCTTCACCACAGCATGGATTTCATCCTCAGTCACAGGCATTTCGCTGAGCAGTTTCTCCATCAGCGAGTCTGAATACATGGCAAGCGCCTCGAGCATCACGTGCCTTGCTTCGGCAGCCTCGGCGAGAAGAGCTTCGGGGATGTTTTCCCGACGCACTGTTTCACCGTTTTCACCGTCGCAGTAGATGGCCTGCATGGCAATCAGATCGATGACGCCTTCGAGTTTTTCTTCTTTACCGATAGGAATTTGTAGTGGGATCGCATCGCAGCCCAGTTTTTCTTTGAGCTGCTTGACGACGCGACTAAAATTCGCGCCGGTGCGATCCATCTTGTTGATGAATGCCAAGCGGGGCACTTTGTAACGCTTCATCTGGCGATCGACCGTCATCGACTGGCTCTGCACGCCACCAACGGCGCAAAGGACAAGAATCGCACCATCCAGCACCCGCAGACTGCGTTCTACTTCAACGGTAAAATCGACGTGGCCAGGCGTGTCGATCAGATTGATGGCGCACTCACCCCACTTTACGCTTGTGGCAGCGCTCGTGATCGTAATGCCCCGTTCGCGCTCCAGATCCATGTAGTCCATCGTCGCGCCATCGCCGCCGCCCTTCACTTCTTGAATGCGATGAATTCGTCCCGCGTAGAAAAGAATCCGCTCGGAAAGCGTTGTTTTGCCGGAATCAATGTGGGCCGAAATGCCCATGTTTCGAACGTTGGCGAGATCCATAGAAACACATGACCTTAGGGGATCGAGGGAGGAAAGCGAGCGGTGGGAAAAACGCGGAACCGACCTACGGAATATACTCAGGGTTGAAAAAATGGGACAGATGAATCGTTTCAGGGCCGATGGAATGGGTATGTGGGACAAAAACCCCTTAGGTGGATAAAGGGAAAATCCTTTGAAAACGATCGTGGGCAAATCTGCTGCTACGCCAAACATCGACCTCGGCCCCGCCAATCCCGTAATGACGTGTGTTGTGCCGATGGTTCTTTTTATGGTGATTGGCTTGCTCGAACCAACGCCCAGCGGGGGTGGCATCGTGGAGTCGCTAGGGATCACCTACGACCATTATCCGCTGATCTACTCGCTCCGACTGGCAACGACTCTCGCTGTGCTTGCCGTTTGTTGGCCAGCGATCTGCAACTGGATCGGCCGGCCGAATTGGTGGCCGCCGCTGCTGGGGTTCGGGCTTGTCATACCGTGGGTCGTGCTGGCCACTTTGCAACGAGAAGCTGGCTGGACCACAGCGATAAGCGATCGCAGCGCCTTTAATCCCTTTCACGAGTTTGCTTCTGGATCACCGATGGCCGGGGTTTTTTTAGCAGTGCGTGGCGTGGGTCTGATTGTGGTCGTGCCGCTCATGGAGGAACTTTTTCTGCGAGGGTTTCTCATGCGTTATGCCATCCGCGAAGACTTTTGGCATGTTCCCTTTGGGTCGCTCACACTGCTTTCGGCAGCAGCATGTGCCGTGTATGCGTCGGCAGCCCATCCCTCAGAGGCCTTTGCTGCGGTCGGCTGGTTTGCGATCATCAGTGGCATCGCCGTGGCAACCCGTCGGCCGATCGATACGATTCTCGCGCACGCAGCAACGAATCTTGCTCTTGGGGCATACGTTCTTGCCACTGGCAATTGGTGGCTCGTCTAGAAGTGACCATCTGCTTCCGATCACCCCCTCGGGTCGCCCCAAGCCTCTAGCGGCCCACGGGCTGGAGAGATTGGCGGAAGTTTGAGCGGTTCGCCCGCCCGGCTTGAGCGTGAAGTTGTGTGGCGTGCGCTGGCAGGCAGTGGTAACAGTTCACCTAACAGTGACGGTTTTGGGTCACCGGCGACGAGTGGGTCCACTCGTCGTAAACCCAAGCGGCAGCAGGCGGTTACAAAAAGTGGGGCCGCTGGGACTCGAACCCAGGACCAACGGATTAAAAGTCCGATGCTCTAACCAACTGAGCTACAGCCCCTAAAAAATGGTCTCTGATCTCGCCTGCCGCCGATGCCTAAGGACACAATGTACGAGAGCAACTAACACCTCAAAATGCCCGAGAGAGGACTTGAACCTCCACCCAGTTACCTGGACAAGAACCTGAATCTTGCGCGTCTGCCAATTCCGCCACTCGGGCAAGTTGCGGCCGCTCATCGCAGCTTCACAGATAATGCTACCAACGGCCCGGAAGCACGCAAGGCTTGCCGTTGGCTCCCGAAGCCTTACTCCACCGTTACGCTCTTGGCCAAATTACGCGGCTTGTCAACGTCGCAGCCTCGCAGCACGGCGATGTGGTAGGCCAAGAGTTGCAGAGGGATCGCTGCGACGATTGGCTGTAAAAAATCGACCACTGCCGGTATCTCTATCACGTCGTCAGCCAACTCGCCAACACGCTGATCTCCGTAGCTCGATACGGCAATCACCGGCCCCTTTCGCGCCTTGATCTCCTCCAGATTGAGAAGCACCTTCTCGTAGACCGCCCCCTGCGGAATCAGAAATACGCTTGGAGTAAAAGCGTCTACCAGTGCGATCGGTCCGTGCTTCATCTCTGCCGCCGGATACCCCTCGGCGTGGATATAACTGATTTCCTTAAGCTTGAGGGCCCCTTCGAGTGCAACGGGAAAATTGAACTGCCTGCCGAGGTACAGAAAGGTGCTGGCGTTCTGATACTTTTCTGCAATCCGCCGCACAGCATCATCGGTCTTGAGCGTCTCGGCCACCAGTGCCGGCAATGCTTCAATCGCCGAGATACATTCCAGCCCTTTCTCGTAGCTCATGTGTCGCAGGCGACCAAAGTAAAGGGCCAATAGCGCCAGCACTACGCACTGGCTGGTGAAGGCTTTGGTGCTGGCCACACCGACCTCCGGTCCCGCATGCAGATAAATGCCGCCGTCGGCCTCCTTCGCAATGCTACTGCCCACGACATTGCAGATCGCCAGGGTCGGATGACCTTTGCGTTTCACCTCGCGCAGCGCAGCCAGCGTATCGGCCGTCTCGCCCGACTGCGTGATTGCAAACAGCAGCGTCCCTTCGTCGATTGGCGGATTTCTATAACGCAGCTCACTGGCATATTCAACCTCGACGGGCAGCCGAGCAAACTCCTCGATCAGGTATTCGCCGACGAGCGCTGCATGCCAACTGGTGCCGCAGCCGGTCAATACGATTCGTTTTACACGCTGCAACTGAGCCGGGCCGATGTTGAGTCCGCCGAAGACTGCCGTCGCATCATCACGCGAGATTCGGCCACGCATCGCAGCCGCGATCGTTTCAGGCTGCTCAAAGATCTCTTTCTGCATGAAGTGGGCATAGTTGCCCATACCGACATCGCTCAGCAACAGGTCCAACGGCACACTAGCAGCCACAACGCTGCCTCTATCCCGGTGGAACACGTGCACGGTGCTTGCCGTAACGACCGCCACTTCATGGTCGTTCAGAGAAACGATCCGTTCGGCATGTCCAGCCAAGGGGCTTGTATCGCTGGCGATCACAGTCTCGCTGTCACCGATGCCTACCACCAGCGGACTGCCAAGGCGGGCTGCTAGAACCATCTGCGGCTGTTCGCGAAAAAGCACCAGTAAGCCATAGGTGCCCCGTAACTGCGCGATCGCCTCCTGCACCGCCATCACCCAGGGGGTGTCGGCTAGATCATCGGCAACATGCGGTCTACAGGCCAGCAATCGCTTCAGGCTCTTGTCGATTAAGTGAGCAATCACTTCAGAGTCTGTTTGAGATTGAAAGACATACCCATCGGCTTCAAGATGCTTTTTGATCGCACGATAGTTCTCAATGACTCCATTGTGAACGACGGCCACGGAAGGGTTTTCCTTTGCGCCACCAAGATGCGGATGGGCATTGTCGTCAGTCGGTACGCCGTGCGTGGCCCAACGGGTGTGGCCGATGCCGATTGAACTATTGAGCACTTGAGCGTGCAGAATTGCCTCTAGGCACGAAAGCCGGCCGGCTGCCTTGCAAACCACGAGCCCGCCGTCAGCGTTGAGCACTGCCAAGCCGGCGGAATCGTAGCCCCGATACTCGAGCCTGCGAAGGCCGCTAACAATAAGATCGGCGGCCTGACGAAAACCGACGTAGCCAACAATGCCGCACATGGACAAGCTTTCGTTGAGGGAACGCTGGACACCCGCGATCATGCCGAGGAAAGAACGCGACTGTCTGTAACACAATTCCGATTCTAGCCCTCTTCATGAGCGGTGGCGAAAAGCATTACGATTTCAAGCTGTAAGGCTATTGACGCCCCCGACCCGAGCTATTTTTTATGACGGCCCACTCCACCAACGCCCTGATCGTCATTCCCGCCCGTCTGTCGAGCCAACGACTGCCACGAAAAATGTTGCTGGCCGAAACCGGCAAGCCGTTGATCGAGCACACTTGGCTGGCCGCCAGGCGTTGCCAGCAGGCCACTCGCGTCATCGTCGCTACCGATAGTGAGGAGATTGCGGCCGTGGTTCGCGGCTTTGGCGGTGAGGCTGTGATGACCTCGCCAGATGCAGCCAGCGGCACGGCAAGAATTGTCGAAGCACTGCCATTTCTTGTCGACTCCAATGTGATTATCAATGTGCAAGGAGACGAACCAGAGATCTCTGCCGCCGCCATCGATGCGGCAATCGATCTGCTCACGCGCTGTCCGGCAGCGGGCGTGGCCACGCTCGTGACACCGCTGCTCCGCAGCGAAGATCTCCACGACCCCGCTTTAGTCAAAGCAGTGCTCACCCCATGGCGATCGCAATCTACCCCCATAGGAATTTCTCCGGAACCCGTGGTGGACGCGTGGCGGGCCCTCTACTTTAGTCGCGCTTTGGTGCCTGCTGCCCGCGACTGGAGCGACTCGCTTTTGGCGATCACGCCCCCGCTTTACTGGCAGCATGTCGGCCTCTACGCCTACCGCCGCAGCGTCCTGGAAGCCTGGAACGACCTGCCCGAATCGCGACTGGCAACGCTCGAAAGTCTGGAACAGTTGCGTCTGATTGAGGCCGGCATTGCCGTCGTGGCCGGCGTGGTCGACCATGCAGCACGGGGCATCGATACTCCAAAAGACTATGCGGCTTTTGTGAAACGGCAGTCTGCCCGACAAACAGAGAATTAAAAATGCCTTCGTCAACAGCAGGCTTTTCCTCGGCTCTTCTGCCGACTCGGCTCTCCGCTAGTGCACGCGAGCAGATTGAAATAAGCGTGCAAACAATCGGCCGCTCGCTGCTGGAAAAGTCTCTCGCCGGCCAGCCGTCGCCGATTTCTTCGGAGTGGTGGGTACAGCAGGCTGGCGAATGGGCCATGCACGACGATGAACTCAAAGTGCGGTTGTTTCGGCTCGTCGACTGCATGCCGATGCTCGAAGATCCAACCTCGCTCAATCGCCACATGCGAGAATACATAGATAAAGACACGCTTCGACGGCTCCCGACAATCTTGCGGATGGCGATGGAAGCGGCACAGACAGGATTGCTAGCGCCGCTGGCTGCCCGCGCGGTGCGGGCAGCAACGCTGGCGCAGGGGAGGCGATTCATTGCCGGCACTACGCCTGCCGAGGCTGCGCAGGCGGCACTCGGAGAACGCCATCGCCATCGCGGCTTCACGCTCGACCTGCTCGGCGAGGCGGTTACGAGTGAGACCCAGGCCGACGCCTACGCCGCAGCCTACAGGCATCTGCTGGAAGAGCTTCCCGGTATCGCTAGCCACTGGGCAGCCGATCCGCTTGTCGATGATGGGCCAGAGCCTGCCCCTTTGCCTGCGCCCGTTCGTGTCGGAAGCGGAAATGAAAAACCCTCCGGACAACTGCCACGAGTCAATGTTTCGCTCAAGCTTTCGGCGCTCGACAGTCAGTTTGATGCGATTGATCCGCGTGGCACAATCCGTCGCGTGCTCGCGCGGTTGCGGCCCCTGTGGCGATTGGCCCGTGCCCAGCAGGCTCAGGTTCACATTGATATGGAGAGCTATGCCAGCAAAGACCTTGCGCTGGCAATCTTTCAACAGCTTGCCAGCGAAGAGGAGTTTCGAGACTGGCCGCACTGCGGCATTGTTGTGCAGTGTTATCTGCGCGATGCGCCGAGTGATCTGGAATCACTGCTGGCATGGGCCCGCAGGCGGGGCACGCCTATTTGGGTGCGGCTGGTAAAGGGGGCCTACTGGGACTACGAAACGATTCACGCCCAGGCCGCCGGTTGGCCGCGGCCTGTCTGGGAGCAGAAGTGGCAAACCGACGCTTGCTTTGAAGCAGCCACCACATTTCTGATGGAACACTCAGAGTTCCTCAGGCCGGCTTTGGGCAGTCACAACCTCCGGTCACTGGCGCATGGCATGGCTGTGGCCGAGCACCTTGGCATCGATCGCCGGGCCGTTGAAATGCAGATGCTCTACGGCATGGGCGATGCTGAAAAAGAAGCGGTCACCGCGGCCGGATGGCGGATGAGGGTGTACATGCCGTACGGCCAACTCGTGCCTGGCATGGCGTATCTGGTGCGGCGGTTGCTCGAAAACTCTTCTAACGATTCATTTTTGCGAGCGGGATTTGTCAAGCATCTGCCTGCCGAGACGCTTTTTGCTCCACCCCATGCGTGGGCCGGCGAGTTGCTCAAACCCTCCTTATCGACAACAGACACGCCCAACTCGTCTTCATTTACAAACGAGCCGCACAGCGACTTTTCTCGTTCCCTTGTGCGGCAATCGATGCAGACGGCGATCGAACGCTTGCGTGCCGACTTGGCCGGTGATCGAGCAGTCGTTGTGCCAATCATTATCAATGGTCATCGGGAAGAGTCGGCCGATCGATTTATGCGACATGATCCTGCCGACCATGCCAGGCTCGTGGCTACGATCTGTGCCGCCACGCCTGAGGCAGCCCGTCGTGCTGTGACTGCTGCCAGTAACGCTTTGCCAGCATGGCGTGCCAGTGGTTGGAAGCATCGCGCCGGTCTGCTCAGGGCAGTTGCGGCTTTGATCGGGCAACGGCGGTTTGCATTAGCGGCGCTACAAATCGTTGAAGTCGGGAAACCGTGGCGAGAGGCCGATGCGGAGGTGGCAGAGGCGATTGATTTCTGTAACTACTACGCATACAAGGCCGAATCACTGGCTGTTCCACAACGGGTCGATCTACCGGGAGAGGAGAATGCCACAGGCTATCTCTCCCGAGGAGTGGCTGTCGTGATTGCACCGTGGAATTTTCCGCTGGCAATCTTGGCTGGAATGACGACAGCGGCACTCGTGACGGGCAATACGGTCGTGATGAAACCGGCGGAGCAATCGTCTTTGGTGGCCCTCAGATTCTTTGAGATTTTGCTGGAGGCTGGCATACCTGCCGAGGCCGTTGCCTTTCTTCCCGGCCGTGGCGAAACAGTTGGCCCCGTGCTCGTGTCAGATCCTCAGACAAGCCTCGTGGCATTCACCGGTTCGCGAGCCGTGGGTCTGGCGATCAACTCCCTGGCAGCGGAGTCTTCAGGCAATCCTGGCCAGATGGTCAAGCGAGTGATCGCAGAGATGGGAGGCAAAAACGCAATCGTCGTAGACGACGACGCAGATCTGGACGAGGCCGTTGTGGCTGTTGTGCAGAGTGCGTTTGGCTTTCAAGGACAAAAGTGTTCAGCCTGCTCGCGGGTGATCGTCGTCGATCGCATTTACGATGCCTTTGCGGCACGGTTGGCCGATGCCGTGCGAAGTCTGCACGTGGGGTTGCCAGAACACCCGGGCACGCAAATTGGGCCGCTGGTCGATGGCGAGGCCCGCGACCGTGTCAGGTCGTTTATTGAGATTGGCCGCACCACGGCCCGCCAAGTTGTGGCGGTCGATGTTAACGCGCTGGCCGATAGAGGCTGGTTTGTAGGACCGCATGTTTTTGTAGATGTCGATCCGTTGGGGCCGCTGGGGCAGGAAGAAATTTTTGGTCCGCTCTTGTCTCTTTTTCGGGCCCGCGATTTTGAGCACGCGATCGCACTGGCCAACAACACTCCCTACGCTCTGACGGCGGGAGTTTTCTCACGCAGTCCAGCGCATCTTGAGCGGGCCCGTGAGGCATTGGAAGCGGGGAATCTCTATGTCAATCGCGGCATTACTGGTGCTTTGGTCTGCCGGCAACCGTTTGGCGGCTACCGTCTTTCTGGGATCGGCAGCAAGGCCGGCGGCCCCGACTATCTTTTGCAGTTTGTCGTGCCGCGAACAATTACGGAAAATACGCTGCGGCGGGGATTTGCGCCAATTCGGCCGCAACAAGAGCCACCCAGCGATTCAGTCGGTTGAGTTTTTAGTCGACACAGCCTCGAGGCGGTAAGAGAGTATAAACAAGAGCAATTTTAAGAACCGCTACTTCCTTTCACGAAACCTATGAAACGCATGTCAGATCCGTCTCAATTGTCGCAATCACCATCACGCCTCTCGCAGCCCGCCGTTGGCCCGTGGTGGTCGCAACTGACTCGTTACCACTGGTTTGTCTTTACTGTGGCATCGCTCGCCTGGCTATTCGACTGCCTCGATCAGCAACTTTTTGTGCTGGCACGGCCATTAGCCATGAAGGCGCTGCTGCCACCCGACCTTGACCCCAAGATCTACGGAGCCTATGCCACAAGTATTTTTGTTCTCGGATGGGCAACGGGTGGACTCATTTTTGGTTCGCTAGGCGACCGCTTTGGCCGTGCCAAGATGCTCACGATCACAGTTCTTATCTATTCGGTCTGCACAGGGCTCTCAGCATTTTCCCAGGGCTGGATTGATTTTGCCGTCTTTCGTTTTCTCACCGGCCTCGGCGTTGGCGGTGTCTTTGGCCTGGCTGTCGCACTGGTGGCCGATACGCTGCCCGATACCGCCAGAGCAGGCGCTCTGGGAATGCTCCAAGCGCTGTCGGCTGTGGGCAACGTGACGGCCGGCGTTGTCAGTATGTCTTTGGGACACCTCGAGAGCATGAAGACAATTGCCCCTGGCACAGCTTGGAAATATATGCTTTTGATCGGCGCCGTGCCGGCTTTTCTCTGCGTCTTTATTCAGATGCAACTGAAAGAACCTGAGAAGTGGGTCAAGGCTCGTGAGGTGGGTCGAGCAGCGGGAGTCAAGTTTGGATCGTATGTCGAATTGCTGGGCGACCCTCGCTGGCGAAAATCAGCACTGCTGGGCATGATGCTCTGCGTATCGGGTGTTATTGGCCTGTGGGGAATCGGATTTTTTAGCCCCGAACTGGTCGGTGATGTGATGGAGCGCTCCCTAATAGCCGAGGGCATTCCGGCCGATCAGAGAGACGGACAAAAAACATTCTGGATCAGCGTCAATTTAATCGTACAAAATATCGGCGCTTTTTTCGGAATGCTCGCCTTCACCCGAATGGCTCAAGGCATAGGTCGCAAACCAGCTTTTGCTATCGCTTTTGTAGCGGCGCTCATCGCCACCGTGGGCTACTTTCAAATGTTTAATGGCCGTGGCGATATCTGGATGAGCGCGGTAATGGGCGCCTGTCAGTTCGCCCTTTTTGCTGGCTTTGCAATCTATTTACCCGAACTTTTTCCCATGAGTCTGCGGAGTACAGGAACGAGTTTTTGCTACAACGTGGGTCGTTTTCTAGCGGCCAGCGGGCCGTTTACACTCGGTAGTTTGCAGGCCGCACTCAAGGCTAACGCTGCGACAGAAGAAGCCAAGCTGATGGCGTTTCGAAACGCCTGTTCATACATGAGCGCGATCTTTCTGCTGGGCCTCGTGGCACTCGTATTTTTGCCTGAAACCAAAGGGCGTCCGTTACCGGAATAGTTAAAAAGTGTCGCAGAGGAGCCTTTTTCGGCCGCACTTCAGGCGACCTTAAAAATGGTATATTGCCGGGTAGGAGAGTCGTTTTGAGGTTCTTTGCCCCCTGACAATTTGAGTCTGACTCACACGTTGTTTCATCGGAGATAAGTGCAATGCGTTGGGAAGGCCGCCGACAAAGTGAGAATGTGGACGACCGTCGCCAGTTGGCCGCAACACCCATGCTCGTGGGGGGCGGTCTGATGACAATCGTGATCATGCTGGTGCTTTTATTTCTGGGTGTTGATCCCCAGCAGATCGCTGCTCTTGCTCCAGATTTGGCTGGGCCGCCTGCGCAGCGACAGCCAGCCGGCCAAGAGCAGGCCAACGATGAGATGAAGCAGTTTGTCTCAGTTGTCTTAGCCGATACCGAAGATGTCTGGGGAAAGCTTTTTCCCAATTACTTTCAAGGTCGCTACACCCCACCGACGCTCGTGCTTTTTAGTGGTCAGGTGAATAGCGCCTGTGGGTTTGCCAGTGCGGCTGCCGGCCCGTTCTACTGTCCACTCGATCAAAAGATTTACATCGACCTAGCGTTCTACGAGGAGCTTAAAAATCGGTTTGGTGCTCCGGGCGATTTTGCGCAGGCGTATGTCATTGCGCACGAGATCGGCCACCACGTTCAAAATCAGCTCGGTATCAGCAATAAAGTGCAAGCGATGCGGGCAAGGGTCTCTGAGCGCGACTACAATAAGTTATCGGTACGCATGGAATTACAGGCGGACTTCCTCGCTGGCGTCTGGGCGAACCATGTGGCGAGGTTTGCTGGAGTTGTTGACGAAGACGACATCCGTGAGGCCGTGAATGCCGCCGCTGCGATCGGCGACGATCGGATCCAAAAGAAAACGCAGGGAGTTGTCGTGCCAGATGCCTTCACGCATGGCACCAGCGAACAACGGGTAAGATGGTTTCTCTACGGACTCAAATCGGGCGATCCGTCGCTGATGGAGCGAGCTTTTGAAGTCGACACCCCCTGAGCGCCCCTTCGGTGCCTGTTTGCACACAGCAGTCTGCCAGTGAATATCCTCATCACAGGTGCCACGGGCTATGTCGGTGGCTATCTGGCCGGGTCACCAGAATCCAACCGCCGTAAAGCAGGGTGAAAAGCTCGACTGCTGGGCCGTCGAGGTCTACGACCGGCCGTCAGCGACCGTTGCTAACATTGCAGATGCCCAAGGGGTTTTTTCAGAGCACATCACGAGGCCGCTGGAGGCACTCATTCCCGGTGGCACGCTGTTCTATTTGAATCGTTGTATGAGCGACCCCAAAGCGTTCACGGAGTGCCTGCGAGGCTCTCTTGAGTACAGGACTGTGCTCTTTTGCATCCGGAACCACCAGATGCACCGTCAGTGAAATCTCTGATGTGCTGGCATTCCAGACGTGCAGATCATGCACCTCTGCCACACCCGGAATAGCTGCCAAGAGATCCATCACATCCTCAAGCTCAATTCCTCGCGGTACCGCGTCAAGCGTAAGGTCGATGCTCTCACGAAATAGATCCCATGTGCCAACGACGATCACCATTGCAACAACAATGCTCATGGCTGGATCAATCCAAGCCCAACCGGTCAGCACAATAGCGACACCAGCCACCACCACTCCCGCCGAGACTGCCGCATCAGCGGCCATGTGTAAAAAAGCGCCACGCAGATTCGCGTCGCTTGAGCGGCCCTGCAAAAAAAGTAGAGCCGTCAGTGTGTTGATAACAACACCAACCGCCGCTACGGCGATCATGGTCGCACCCAGCACCGGTTCGGGGGACTTAAGACGATGCACCGCCTCCCAGAGAATCGCCCCGCAAGCCGCTAGCAACATCACCGCATTGCCAAATGCCGCATAGATTGTCGAACGGCGAAAGCCCCACGTGTAACGGCGGGTCGGTGGCCGCCGTGCAAGCGTGCTAGCGCCCCACGCCAGAAGGAGTCCGACCACATCGCCTGCATTGTGGCCCGCATCAGCCAGGAGTGCCAGTGATCCTGCCAGCGACCCTGCAACCACTTCGAGGCCGACAAACAAGGCATTCAGGCCGACGCCGATCGCCATTGAGCGATCAAAGTTTTCAAGTGAAAGGCGATGAGCATGCTGATGCGAATGGCCGAGCTGGCCGTTGGTTTCGTGTTTGCAGCCATCGAATGCCATAGAGATTCGCTCACTAAAGGTCGCGTTTGTTACGCTTTAAATGCCTGCAGTCATCGAATCACGGTGGGCAGGTTTGAGCATTCAGTGCTCTATGATAACCGCACGACTGATACGAGCGTGAACACACAACAGACCCAGTGGCTCCCGTACACCCCTTCAACTAGTAGAAAGGCTTAAACCCTGATGGAACCCTTGCGAGTGGCAGTGATTGGACGAACGGGAAGGGGCGACTACGGCCATGCCCTCGATGAACTCTGGGCTGGTGGGGATTCTGACGAAAACGGTCGCCAAGGGGTCGCTGGAGCGCGTTTGGTTGCAGTGGCCGACGAGAGTGAAGACGGCCTCGCTCAAGCAGCTGCGCGACTGTTCCTCGACGCATCGCAACCGGGAGTGGTCTTTGGCGATTGGCGAAAAATGCTGGCCGATGTGAAGCCCGACATCGTGGCCATCTGCATGCGACAGATTGACTGCCATGCGGAGATGGCGATTGCGGCCGCCGAGGCCGGCGCAAAGGGCATCTTTATGGAAAAGCCATTTGTACCAACGAAGGCAGAGTCTGACGCTGTGATCAAAGCCTGTCAGAAGGCAAACGCAAAACTCTCGATCGCTATGGTGAACCGGCACTCTCCGGCCTACTCAGCAACCCGTGACCTCATCGAATCAGGCCGAATTGGCAAGGTGTTGGAACTGCGTGGCAGGGGCAAGGAAGATCTGCGTGGTGGGGGTGAGGATCTGTGGGTGCTTGGCTGTCACATTCTCGACATGATCGTCGACTTAGGCGGCGCACCGCAGTGGTGTGCGGCAAGCGTCGAGATCGGTGGTCGAGGAATCGTCGAGGCCGATCTTAAGCCTGGGGCCGAAGGCATTGCTCTGATTGCTGGCGACGCCGTGAACGCAATGTTTGGCTTGGCCGATGGCCCGATCGGCTTTTTTTCCAGTGTCCGTGAGGCTGGACTGAAGCAGCCAAATTTTGGCCTGACTGTCGTGGGCACAAAGGGAGCGATCCAGATCCGTCCCGATTATGTACCACACGCCTATCTTCGCGACGCGCCGCTGTGGCGGGTCGATAAAGAGTTTCCGTGGCGGCCGATTGGACCAGAGGGGCTCAACTTCGATTTGCCTGCTAGCGACGCAGATCGTTCTGACCAGCGAGCCAGTTGGGCCCGCCGTGCTGCCGCCGATCTGATCGATGCCATTCAAGAGGATCGCGAACCCGAAACCGGTATGTACGCCGGCCGCACAACGGTTGAAATGACACAGGCTATCTACGCCGCCGCGCTCAGTGGCACAACGCAAAAATGGTGAGTCAAAAATTCTCCTATCAATTCAGGCTAAACGCCTCGGGTGACCTTTCCGGCTGATTTTTACACGCGCCCCAGTGCGAGTAATTGCGATAAGAGAGGCAGCAGTTGCTTCTTTCGACTGACAACATTCTTCAGCTCATAGAGCCCGCGGTCGAGCCTCGGATAGTTAATTTCCTCCCAGGCCTCGGACTCGCGGGAAAGCAGTAAAAGCGAGCCGTTGCTCACCACGTCGGTAACCAGCAGAGCCGAGAATTCGCACCTCGTTCGCAGGGCGAATTCTTCCAGTGCCGTCCGCAATTGATCCTTGCGTTCCCAAAAAAGATCAAACCCTGTTTCCTCGATCTGCGAGATCGTAAACCGTACGCCGTGCTCGGAGAACTCCTTGCAATCCTCACCGATCACACCCGCTGGAGTGCTTGATCGCAACGCTGATCCGATTTCAAAAAAAGCGAGGGCATACTCTTCGATGTCGACTGTGCAGAGGTTGCCGAGCCAGTTGAGAATCTCACGATCGGTGTCGGTGGTTGTCGGGGAACGTAAGAAAAGTGTGTCGGAGATGATTCCCGAGGCCATGCACAGAGCCATCTCCGGCCGGGGCGTGAGACCCGAGGCGCGAAACTGCCTCGCGACCAGTGTGCAGGTCGACCCTACCGGTTCATTGATAAATCGAATTGGTTGTGTCGATTTGAGGCCGCCCCCTAAACGGTGATGATCGAGGACCTCGATGATTTCAGCATCCTCCGCTCCGCTCACGGCCTGTGCCAGTTCGTTGTGATCCACGAGCACCAGTCGGGCCTTTGGGGGATGAATCAAGTCTGATTTCACAGACACCCCCACCAATCTGCCGTCATCTGCCACAACGGGAAAAATTGATTGCGAAGAACGCTCCACCACTTGCCTGGCCTCAGCGACGCTGGACTTCGCCGAGACCGCAATAAAGTCTGTGTCAACAACCGCGTCGATAAACTGAGACGCCTTGATTCGCAGTGTTGTGTTGAGCGTATCGAAGGGGCTCAAGATCACCGACACCTTATGAATTCGGGCAAGCTCAAGAAGCCCCGAGGAGAGCGAGAATCCGCCCGTGATGACCAGTGCCCGCACGCCGTGCTCAATGGCAGGCAGTTGGATCGTAGGCCTGTCACCACAGACTACAATCAGTTTGTCCGCCGAAAATTCTTGCATTCTGGCGGTAAACCCTTCAGCACTCATGGCACCCACCATGACAAGAAGTCGATCGTGTTGCCCTGTCAAAAGCGAGTGCTGAAAACTACCGCTCAGCACATCGCAAATCTTTTTGAGGCAACTTGTCACCGTCCTGGACTTGATGGGATCTCCTTCATCGTCAAAGAAGAGGTCCATCAAATTGAGAACCGAAAGCACACCCACCACTTTGCGAGCCGAATCAATCACAGGAATCGCCCGCACTTCGGCAGCTTGCATCCGCTGGTAGACTTCGTGAAACGAATCACCCAAAGCGGCTGTTACGGCATCGCGACGGCAGATATCCTCAACGGCTGGGCGCACGTCCATGATAATTCGTGGGGCTGCTAGACCGGCCTGTGCAAGCACATATTCAGTGCGCTTATTGGGCGGGCCACAGCAGGCTGCAACGGCATCTGGCCGCGTGGTCTGCTGTAATAAATCAGCGTAGGCAATCGCCGAGCAGATCGCATCGGTGTCTGGATTGCGATGTCCAAAAACAAAAACGCTCATGAGCCAACTGTCTTAAAAGAGGCTATGCCCGGAGGAGGTCCCTCGGCAGCATCCGTGCTGGGTGGGGCCCGTTCCATGGTTCTTGTAAATCCTGGCCGGATGAAACCGACAGGTCCAAACCGCTTCCTCTCACCCGGGCATAGCCAAAACTGTCTGTCCAACGTTTTCTGCATAAAGTTTTGCGTGCCTTCAAGCCGTCAAGTCGTCCATGCGCTGGCGAAACTCTGGCATCGCGGCGGTCACAAATGCGTTCCATGCAGCTGGCTGCCAGATCTCGACGCAGACCGCCGCACCAACTACCACCAGTTCCGCGTTGGGCTCGACCGCGAGAAACTCACGAAAACCCTCGGGCACAACGAGCCTTCCCCGTTCAGCCAGTGAAATAACTTTGTGCCGCGTCGAGAGGAGTCGGCCCATGTCCTGCAGTTGCCCTACTCGCTGCGAAAGAAGGCCAGCCTGCAACTTGCTGCGGACGACATCGATTGCCGCATCGATTCGAGGTTTCCAAATCGCTGCTGGCCAGAGTGAAAGACAACCGATCCGTTCCTTTGCCAGCACGAGGCGTGGCCCGATCGCCAATAAAGGGGCGCATAATTCCGCTGGTAGAGCCAGCCGATGTCGCTCGTCGAGAGTGCGGACAAATTCTCCGATTAAGAGGTCTGCGACAGCACTCATATCCGCACTTCTCTAAAAAAAAGACCCACGCCGGTCGAGCTCCACGGCAAATCCCTGGTGAACAAACACAAGTTCGTGAGGGTAAATCTAACCGCTTATGGGCGCAGAACCCACTTAATAAGCATTAAATAGCCAAAAATGGGTTAACAAACCACAGAAAAGAGTCTAGCGACTTGGGTTAAAAGTGCAACTCGAGCGTTTCAAGCGAAAGATTGCCTCGTGGGACGGCGATCCATACCGTAGAAGTGGGCGGGCGGATAGCCTCTGCGGCCGTTCTTTGGCTATCCAGACAGGGGGCGTTTGCGTACCTCGAGCAAAACGCTCTCGTTGTCGCTGCCGCGAATCGGCCAAGAGGCGACACGGCGTACCGTGACTTTTTTGACAAAGCCGTGATGCCGTGCCTCGCCTTTTTCCGTTTCCCAGCGAGGGCCTTTCACAATCAGTATTCGCCCGTAAGCGTCGCACAGCGGTTCAAACCACTGCAACAGTTTCAGCAGCGGTGCAACAGCCCGCACCACAAGCGTATCGAATCGATCGCCATTCGCGAAGCTCTCGGCCACAAACCGCTGCGCCGGACCTTCGTGAACGGGGATGGAAAGGCCAATCTCCTCGATAATGTCACGCACGGCCCGCGCTCTTTTGGCCACACTCTCCGCGAGTTCAACGCGAAGTTGCGGGCGGAGAATTGCCAGAAGAACCCCGGGCACTCCGCCGCCTGTGCCCACATCCAAAATATGTTCCCCGCCAAAAGGGTCTTCGCTGGAACGCGACCCATCGAGATACGAGGCGATCGCAACCGCATCGGCCACGTCGCGCGAGACAAACTTCTCCACATCTGTGTGTCGAGTAAGGTTGAGCTTTGCATTCCACGCCCAAAGGCTTGTTGCATAAGCAGCAAGCCCGGGCAATGCTTCCGTTCCAACAGCTACTCCGAGCTGAACGGAGGCAGCAGCAATTTGATGGCTAAGGTCTGACTGGCTGAGTTGGCTCACTTGATAAATAGCATTTCGCGATAGGTCGGTAGCGGCCAGAGATCGTCGGGCAAAATGCTCTCGATCTGATCGGCTACCTCGCGAAGTGAAGCCATGGCTGGAATCACATCATCGTGGAAATGCTTGACTTCCGCCACAATGTCATGAGTGCCGTTGCCGAGTGTGGCTTCCAGTTCGTCAATCTTTTTCTCAAAGCTGCCAACAAGACCAGTCAGTTTATCGAGCGTGCCCATGTGCACTATCTGGCCGATGCTCTTCAGCTTCGATGCCGTATCGACTAGCTCGCCTTGGTAGCGGTAGCCTGCCGGCAGGATCATGGTCTTGGCAATTTGCACAGCCGAATTTGCTTCAGCATTAATGTCCTTGCAGTAACGATCCATATAAATTTCGTAGCGGCTGCGCATTTCGCGTTCGGAGAGAACGCCATACTTCTCAAAGAGGGCAATGTTCTTGGGCGCAACGAGCACGTCGAGGGCTTCAGGCGTGGCCTTGAGATTAGGCAGGCCGCGCTTCTTGGCTTCAATCTGCCATTCCGGTGAGTAGCCGTTGCCATTAAAGATCACCGCTTTGTGTGCAGAAATAATTTGTTTCAGCAGTTTTTCAATCGCCCCGTTGAGCTTGCTAGCGTCACCACCAGTGGCTGTCTCTAATTCTGTGGCGATGAAGTCGAGGCTTTCCGCCACGATTGTATTGAGGGCCACCAGCGGACCGGCGATCGACTGGCTCGATCCGACGGCGCGAAACTCAAACTTATTTCCGGTGAATGCAAATGGACTCGTGCGATTGCGGTCACCGGCATGCTTGGGTAGTGGCGGCAGCGTGTCGACGCCAACATTCAGCGTGCCGCTGGCCTTGCTGCTGATGGCCTTGCCCTTTTCGAGTTGTTCAAAAACATCCGAGAGTTGTTCGCCCAGGAAAATGGAGATCACCGCCGGAGGGGCCTCATTGGCACCTAGTCGATGATCGTTGCCGCTAGCAGCGACCACAGACCGCAGCACGTCTCCATGGAGATGGACGGCACGAATCACGGCCGCGCAAAAGACCAGAAACTGTGCATTCCCATGAGGGCTTTCGCCTGGTTCCAGCAGGTTTCCCAGACGGCAGCCGATCGACCAGTTGACATGTTTGCCAGAGCCGTTGATCCCAGCAAAGGGCTTTTCATGCAACAGGCAGGCCATGCCGTACTTTTCAGCCACTCGTGTCAGCGTTTGCATAATCGTCTGCTGGTGGTCCGTGGCGATATTGGCATTTTCATACATTGGGGCAATTTCGTACTGCGACGGCGCCACTTCGTTGTGTCGAGTTTTGACCGGCACGCCGAGTTTGTAGAGATCTCTTTCGGCCTCTAACATGCAAGCTAGAACGCGTTCGGGGATCGCGCCAAAATACTGGTCTTCAAACTCTTGGCCCTTGGGCGGCTTTGCACCAAACAGCGTCCGGCCTGTCACAACGAGGTCGGGACGGGCGAAATAAAAATTCCGATCGATGAGGAAATATTCCTGCTCTGGACCAGCCGAGGCCGTCACGGGGCCAATGTCTTTGTGGCCAAACAGAGAGAGCACGCGACGGGCCTGCTTGTCGATGGCCTGCATTGATCTCAGCAGCGGCGTTTTTTTGTCGAGAGCCTCGCCCGTCCAAGAGCAGAACGCCGTGGGAATGCAGAGCGTGGTGCCGTTGGGATTGTCAAGAATGTAGGCTGGACTTGTTGGATCCCAAGCGGTGTAACCGCGGGCTTCAAATGTGGCTCGCAGGCCACCGGAGGGAAAGCTCGACGCATCGGGCTCGCCTTGAATCAATTCCTTCCCAGAAAACTCGGCAATCGCGTCGCCATCGCCTGTGGGAGTCAAAAAACTGTCGTGCTTCTCGGCAGTGAGGCCAGTCAGTGGATAAAAAACATGTGCGTAGTGGGTTGCTCCCTTCTCGATCGCCCAGTCCTTCATCGCCATGGCCACGGCATCAGCGATGCTCGAATCAATCTGCTTGCCCTGTTTGATGGTCGCCTGCAGTGCCTTGTAGACGCTCTTCGGCAAGCGATCCTTCATGATCGATTCACTAAAGACATTCGCGCCAAAGATTTCACTCGTTGGCGTTTCGCGGAAGTTCCACGCTTGGCCGTTGGACTTGTAACTTGTGATCGCAGCAATTGCACTGGAACGAGCATTGGTCATGGCAGAATCCTTCTTTGAGTAACGGGCGCATTTAAAAGCGCGGTTTAGGAAATAAGAATGATGAAAGTGTCAACAAAACATCAAACAATTAATCAACCTCAAAAACAGCGACTGATCGAGAATATCGATCACATCGGCCCAACGTCGCACACCGCAGCCAGAAGGAAACTCTGCGGCGCATTTGAAGGGCTATCGCTGCTCGTGAAGCGGTAGCCTAGCGAGGCCAGAGGGCCTGTTCAAGTAGCCCTCTACTCCTAGCGGGCAACCGTCGAACGAGCGACGGATTTTGCTGCCGGAAGAGGCAGCATTTGACGGGCTGCCGCAATCGCCGTTTGTAAAGACGCGTCGGCGCGCGGGGTCTCGATAGCCTCAGTGCCTGAATCAAGCGGCTTGGCAGCCGTGTGAACCTGTAAGTCTGGCTCGACCCCCACTCGGCTGTAGGGATGGCCGTTGGGAGAATAAAACTTTGCCGTCGTCAGTCGCATGCCAACTCCGGCGACTTGCAGCGGAAAGATCCCCTGAATAGATCCTTTGCCATAGCTGCGGGTGCCGACGAGAGTGCCCCGGGCATGGTCGCGGATGGCACCAGCGAAGATTTCACTCGAACTCGCCGAGTCGCTGTCGATAATAACCGCCAAGGGCATTTTCCATGTGCCGGGACGACTGGCCGAATAGTCGAAGTCTTCTTCAGAACTGCGACCGCGCGTCGCTACCACGAGCCCCCGTTCCAGAAACAGATCGGCCACATCGACAGCGGACGACAAAAGCCCGCCGGGATTACCGCGGAGATCGATCACCAATGACCGCATGCCGGCACTATCCAGCCTCCGCAGAGCTGCTTCAAGATCGGCCGCCGTTGTTTTTTGAAACGAGGAGATTTTGAGGTAAGCCACGCCGGCAGCCGCATCGACGATTTTAATCTCTTCGACACTGGGCACCTCAACATGTTCGCGGCGCACGGTGACGGCTCGAGCTGGGCTTGGAGCTCGCAGGATGGCGAGGGTTACGAGCGACCCCTCAGGACCCTGCAAGAGTTGTGCTGACTCGTCCACATTGAGTCCTCCGATCGACTTTCCCCCAACGCCCACGAGATGGTCTCCCTTCCGCAAACCAGCCCGCTCTGCCGGACTGCCGGTGATCACATTCACGACCAGCAAGCCATCGGTGGCCGTTTTAAGTTCGATGCCAAGGCCGACAAAGTTGCCTTCAATCTGCGAGTAGAGATCGTTGAGTTGGCCTGTTGTGAGGAACGTCGAGTATTCATCGAGGCCGCCGATCGCAGCGGCAGTTAATTCCATCATCGTGACTGCCGGAGGGATACCCAGCGTTGAATGAGCGACGCGGGCGATCCACGTTGCAACTGTTTCAGCATCCGCTTGCGAAGAGACGGTGCGGCCGGCGGTGATCCGCGCTACCTCTTGTCGGTAGTGCATCCGGCGGTCAGGAGTGGCTTGCGCCGCATACACTGACACAAAGAGAGGATCATCGATGGCAACATCCATTGCCAGGCAGCCTCGAGTGACAAGTCTGGCAAAGTGAGGCGATTCAACATGGTGCGACGCGATCCGCGCAAGCACCTCGGCGTAGACGCGCCGGGCGTCGGTTTCAGCCAATGTGCTCAGCTGGGAGCGAAAAGCATTTTCACCATAGCGGCGAGCGATATCACAATGAATCTTCGCGAGGTCATAGTGCCCCAACAGCTCAGGGGCAAGGGTTCCTTTGCGGGCTGCGGTTTCGCAGATGCGGACAACATCGGCCCAGCGACGATCGCGCTGGAGCATCGTGACACGAACGACCATGTCATCTCGAGTCCCCTCTACTGGTCTCCAATCAAGTGAGGGCGCTGTGGCAGATACCGTGGCATCGGCGACAGGAAAATCGGCAGCCCTTGCTCTGGCACCGTCGGCGGATCCAAGCCAGAGCAGGCCGATCACGAGCACAGCCACGTTCATCAGCAACTGCCATGACCGTCGAAACGTGCACGCACGTGCCGGGCGTAAAAGAGAAGACGTCGGAGAGAAGGCGACGTTCACGTGGGCAATCCATTGTCTCGGAAGAGCCGCATTGTGTCGCGGCAGGCAGCGATCGATCCGTTGACCGCTCGCAAGTATGGATCATGTTTTCGTGGTAGTCAAAAAAGGCTTGCGTTTGCCGCATGAATTTTTTTGCCCACATCCCATCGAGCCAGATCTCCGCAGGGTTCTAGCCATAGCCCGAAAAAAAACGATCTTCAGGCCACGATCGCACTATCGATGCGACACATTGGTAGTATGATTGTGCTACGAGAAGAGGTCGCAGAATCCCTATGACCCATACACCCATACCGGTCGATCCGCCTTTCAACGGCCCGCTGCCCAACACGCAACCGACGCTGGTCTTAATGGATCGTGCCAGGCAAGGAGATCAGTCGGCCGTCAATGGTCTGCTTGCTCGTCATCGCGAGGCGATTAAACGCATCATTGATCGCCGCATGGATCGTCGCGTGCAGCAACGGGTCGATGCCAGTGACATTGTTCAGGAAGTGATGATTGAGGCCAGTCGCCGGCTCTATGACTATCTGGCGAATCCGATAATGCCCTTCCAACTCTGGCTTCGTCAGATGGCAAAAGACAGAGTCATCGATGCCCATCGGCGGCATCGTGTTGCCTCCAGTCGCAGCGTTGACCGGGAAGTTTCGATGACGCTGCCGGCGGGGGAGGATCATTCGCAAGCTGACATGATGGGACAAGTAGCAGACGATGAACTCACGCCTGCTGCCGCTGCGACGTGGCACGAACTCGAGCGTCGGTTTGCCGGGGCCGTGGAGATGCTTGACGAGGACGATCGACAGATTGTGTTGCTGCGTCACTTTGAGCATCTTTCGACCGCCGATGCCTCCGCTGTGCTTGGGCTCTCCAAGGCAGCGGCCGGAATGCGCTACCTGCGCGCGATGCGAAAACTGAGGGTGCTGTTAGACGGGGATGGGGCGGTCGCCGGTCTTGAGTCGCTTCAGATTGAGCAGGCAAGGCAAAGAGAAAGCGACAAAGGGTCATCCAAGCCCTCGGTATGATTGTGAGAATAAACTGAGAATTGCCGCATTGGCTGGCATTGACTTTCGGGGTGAGAGGGGCGAACTCCCAGCGAAAAGCCGCCGGTCTGTGATAGGTCTATGATGCTGTAGGGAGATGCTTCAGCTCTGGGGGCTCCTGCAGGTGTTTGATTCAGAAGATTCGTTGGGATTGATTCGAGATTCTCCGGCAAGCCATTGAGGAACAACAGATGGCCCTCCATCAACAAACGCGAGAAATAAAAAGAAGCCCGCGAGGTGTCGAGGCCCCCCTCTCCCTTGAACAAGAGGAGAGGTTGGCAGTTTTGTTGGACGACCTCTCGGACCAACCCGCAGGCAATGCTCAAGCAATCCTCGCATCGATGACAGCCTCGCACCCGGATGTGGCCGGACATTTACGAGAACTGTTTGCCACAATGATGATCACCGAGGCGGTTGCAGGGGGGTCAACAATCCTCAGTCGGACGGAGCGATCGAAGGCTTCCGTACAGAGCATTGCCGGGCTTCCAATCAGTCAGCCACGGTTCCCAAACGGTTTTATACCGGGCCGCACTGATCTTCCCGCCATGCTGGGAGATTACGAATTGCTCGAGGAAATCGGCCGCGGCGGCATGGGCATCGTCTATCGGGCCACGCAAAAAAGCCTAGGCCGAACAGTTGCAATTAAGATGCTGTTACAGCGAGATGGAGCCAACCAAGTTGATTTGGCTCGGTTTCGCGGGGAGGCCGAAGCGGCAGCGCAACTCGACCACCCAGGCCTTGTCTCCATCTTTGAAGTTGGAGAATGCGATGGGCATCCCTTCTACAGCATGCAATTCATCGAAGGCACAACCCTTGCCAAGCGTTTGACAGAAGGCCCGATGCCTCCGCGTGAAGTGGCAGCACTTTTAGCAGATGTGTCGGATGCGGTCCATGCGGCACATGCAGGCGGAGTTTTGCATCGCGATCTCAAACCCTCTAACATCCTGATCGATTCGGCGGGCAAGGCACATGTTTCCGATTTTGGCCTGGCGAAACGTTTGCGGGGGGATGGATCGGTAACACACACCGGCGCCATTCTAGGCACTCCCAGCTACATGTCCCCAGAGCAGGCTGCTGGGAGTCGCGGGGATGTTGGTCCGACGAGTGATGTTTGGAGCTTGGGCGCCATTCTGTATCAAATGCTCACCGGCCGGCCCCCTTTTCAGGCATCCAATCCACTTGACACGCTTCTGGCAGTGCTCGAATCAGATCTGAGGATGCCCCGATCGATTAATAGTTTTATTGACCGCGACTTAGAAATGATCGTGCTTAAGAGTTTGCAGAAGCCGCAGGATCTTCGCTACGCCACCGCTGCTGCACTGGCACTCGATCTGCGGGCGTTTGTCGCGGGCGAGCCTGTTGCAGCCCGTCGCGTGGGGTTTGCTGATATTCTCAACCGCCTCTTTCGTGAAACACATCACGCGGTTGTGCTGGAAAACTGGGGCCTGCTCTGGATGTGGCACGCAGCCGTTTTGTTAGCCATGTGGATCATGACCAATGTCTTGATATGGCAGGGAGTCGAATCGCGTTGGTCATACTTTATTCTCTGGGCCGGCGGAATTTCCCTGTGGGTGCCGATTGTCTGGATGCTGCGTCAGCGGGCTGGGCCCGTGACGGCAGTGGAGCGACAGATCGCGCACATCTGGGGGGCCAGTATGATTGCCAGCCTGATGCTCTTCTGGGTCGAGTTGCTTCTTGATTTGCCAGTTTTAACGCTCGCACCTGTGATTGCACTTTTGACGGGAATGGTCTTTTTTATCAAAGCTGGAATCCTCTCTGGCGTCTTCTACATTCAGGCGGGCGTGCTCTTTCTAACCTCCCTTTTTATGTGTTTGACAGGTGACTTATCTCATCTGTTTTTTGGGGGAGTTATTTCTGCCTGCTTTTTTGTGCCAGGGCTAAAATATTATCGGAAAAGTTTTCGGACAGATGCACGAAAGTAGCGCCTGCTCGCGATGGTTTTATGTGGCTCTTGTCCTCTGCGTTTTCAGGCGGCCAAGAACAGCGTTGAGAACCAGTAGAGCCCACCGGCGAGAGTCATCGCGACGGGTAAGGTGAGAATCCATGCCAAAGCTATGTCCCGCACAGTTTCCAACTGAATGCCCGACTTGTTGGCCCACATGGTGCCAGTAACTCCGCTCGATAGAACATGAGTTGTACTGACTGGCATCCCAAACACATCAGCCAACCCGATGGTAGTGGCGGCGACCAATTCGGCCGCGCCCCCTTGAGCGTAGGTCAGATGCGTCTTGCCGATCTTCGCCCCTACGGTCACGACAATTCGCTCCCAGCCAACCATAGTGCCAAGTCCTAGGCACAGCGCCACGCCCAGCACAAGCCACTCGGGCACATATTCAACCGGCTTGGAGAGTTGTCCAGCGAGGCTTTTCAGCATCTTTGTTCGATCGCGTTCCATGCGGTCGCCAAATTGTCGCACCAGCGTTCGCACCGATGCGCCGAGTTCCACTAAGTTGGTCCGTAGTTTCCAGCGCTCATCAGCGTTTAGATCTTTAAAGCTCTGGCGACCCTCGAGGCTGGATGTCACCGCCCGTACCAGTACAAGAGGTTCCAGTGTGGCCAGTACAATGTCGTTTTTTGGAAACGGATCAAAGATTGTGTCGGTCATTTCAGATTCGATGGCTGCTGCGGCCGCCACCCCCTCCGACCGCGTCAGTCGCTCTACTTTGTTGGCAGCGCGGTGTTGCTCCCTGAGAGCCGTCATCAGCATGGCGAGCGAGGGCTCAGCCAACTCTTTCTCGAGGTCCTGGGCCGCTTTTATTGTGGCCGAGATTTCCGCACTCGAGGTACCCATCTTGAGCGCGTAGGTGGCCGGCACGATGCCAATCAGCACCAGCATGATGAGCCCCATGCCTTTTTGGCCGTCATTGGAGCCGGGGGCAAAACTGACACCCGTGCAGGTGCCGATTAAGAGAGCGCGAATCCAGAGTGGCGGCGGCGCATCGCCTTTCGGTGGCTCGTAGAGTGCCTTAGAAGGAATAACAATTTTTGTAATGAGGAGCAATCCTGCCGCAAGTCCAGAGCCGATCAGGGGTGAAAGAATCAGTGCCATGCCGACCTCGGCTGCCTTGTGTCAATGAACTCCCTGGGCCTCGTCCAGATTTAATGTTGACAAGTAGGTCGACCGGTAAGAGATGCACAATGCTGAAGGCAACCGCGATTCCCCCGGCATGAACGCCGATAAAGTTTAAAGCCTCGACCACATAACAGCCGCATTAGGCTTTTTGTATAAATCACGGTCGCGACAGCATTGGCCGTATCGTGGAAGCCGTTGATCACTTCAAATCCAAAGGCAATGACTAAGGCAACCAGCAAAAGAATTATCTGGCCTGTGCCAAGCGTGCGTAAGCTTTCAAAAAATTCCATGGGAGGGGCTCTGCGACAACTGAAATGGAAAATCGGTGTGAGGTCTCGGAAAGACCTCCACCGGTCTCAACTTATGAGCTTGAGAAGTGAAACAAGGAGTTGCGTTGGCTGCATCAAATCCTCACAATAGAGTTCAAGAGCCGATAAGATTCATAAGGAGTTATCACGATGGCAGAAGGGGACCGCGTACGAGTAAAACGGCGTTTTGCTGGCTCCAGTGCCGCCTACATGCACCACGGTATCGACATCGGTGACGGCACGGTCGTGCATGCCAGGCCAGATCACGCGGGGTCGTTACTGGCGGGTGGCCGTGTGGTGCGGACGAGTCTAGCCGAGTTTTCCAGTGGGGGGGATGTCTGGAAAACCCACGAACCGCCACCAGCATTTCCACCTGAAACAATTGTCGCTCGTTCGCTCCAGCATGTTGGACGCGACGGTTACCACCCGGTGATCGATAACTGCGAGCACTTTGCCACTTGGTGCGCCACTGGCGAGCGCTCGAGCCGACAGGTCGATATCGTGCTCTCGCGGATCACTCGGGTTATTACTCGTACGACGGTTGCTGTTTCAACGCGAGTGGCCGCTGGCGCAACCGAACAAATCGTTGTTCGCACGGTCATAGGTACCACTGTGCGTGTTGGACTGCGCACAATTGTGCCGGTAGCGATTGTGGCCGAGGGAGTCGCGCTGGCCACAGAATGGTCGGCGCATCAGGCGGGCCGATCTAGTGCCGACAGCCGCAGTGCGGGTGAGTCGGCAGGATTGGCTACTAGCACGATTGCCTGTGCGCTAGCGGGCATCGCCGGCGGGCCGCTGGGCATTGCGGCAGGAGCGCTTGCAGGCGCCGCACTCTGGACCGGAGGATCGTGCGTCACGGCGCTTGCTGGGCAGTTTGCCCGACGGCTAGCCAGTCGTTAGCCGCTCGAGTTCCAGAGGGATAAACGGTCTATTTCATTACTGGCGGCATATCATTTTCGTAGCGATCGGGGCTTTTTAATAGTGGTATGCCCAGGGCATGATCTCGGCGAGGGTTGTCGAGGGATTCACTGGGAAAGCGAAAAGGACCACCAGAAAAGCGTAGCTTTCGCGCTGCGGCAGGCATCGAATTCGAGATGTTTGACGCGATAGGACCCTCTCCCACATCCGGAAACTGACTATCATTTTTTCTGAGAAGGCCACATGTATACATGGCGATTGCTGCAAGCCGGCATGATATGTCTCGATGGCGGCTCGATGTTCGGGCTGATCCCACGGGTTGTCTGGTCAAAAACGGTGTCCACCGACAGCCAGGGCCGTATCTCCGTCGGCCAGAATTGTCTTTTGCTCGCAAACTCTGCGGGCGACCATATCCTGATTGAAGCTGGCAGCGGTAACAAACTCGATGCTAAGATGAGGGCTATCTTTAACCTGGGAGGCCGCACGGTTGAAGAGGCTGTCGGCGAGGTCGCTCCGATAAAAAGCGTCACGCATGTGCTTGTGACCCACCTGCATTTCGACCACGCCGGCGGTCTCACGCGACTCGCTCGCGAAGGTGAAGAACCCGATTGGATTCATCCGACAGCGGGCCTTGGTGTGGTTCGTTCGTTTGGTAATGCCGAGATCATTGTGCAGCATCGCGAATGGCGAGATGCAGTCGTCAACAACTCAGTGATGACGCGCACCTACCTGCTTGAAAATCTCGATCCCCTGAGGGAGCAGTTACGCACAGTTGACTCACCACTGCCATTTCCCCTTGGTCATCAACCAAGCCGAGACGACACGCCCGCATCCGCTGTAGACGAAAGAATGACGGAAGTTCTCCCTGGCATCTTTGTTTTTTTAGTGCCGGGGCACACGTGGGGTCAGCAGGCGGTGCTTTTTACAGACGATCAAGGACGCACCGTGGTTTTTACCCCGGATGTCATGCCCACGGTCGATCATTTAGGTGCAGCCTACAGCCTTGCCTACGACGTTGAACCCTACATAACGATGGTTACCAAACGCTGGTTTTTAGCGGCGGCTGCGAAAAACGACTGGCTCTTGGTTCTGGATCACGAAGTGAAAACACCCATTGTCCGAGTGCGTCCCGACGGCAAGGGATGGTATCTGCTTGTGCCGGAGGTGTGATGCTTTTTTCACTGGGATTCGCTCAAAACAGGCTCCTAACCCGGCCGATCGGCACGAACGAGCAACGAGCAGCCATCCGACAGAATAATCATTTTCTAACAGTTTTTGAACAGTTTGCCCGTATCATTCGTAGAGACTTTCAAGGTACGGCAAGCCAATTTTGCTCTGCCGCCGCAGCGAGTCAATTGAGAACACTTCTTTTTGTCACGCAAAGGAGGCAAGCAATGAACCGGGAAGAGCTCTGGGCTTTGTGCCTACATTTCGCTAATCGCCAGACGAAGCGAGCAGGCACTGTGACTGTTACATTTGTCGATCCTACGCCGGAAATTATCAGCAGCTATCACCACGGCGAAATCTCGGAAAGTGAGAAAAACTCACTGCTTGTTTTCGTCGGCCCGCCTGGGGCAGAAGAGAGTGATGAAGACATGCGGGCTGGCTGCGCATGTGAGGATCAGGCGAGTGGCTGGTAATTCATGCACGCTGCAGTGACCCTTGGCAGGCTAACATGGCGGCCGAGAGTCTTTTTTGAAGCGATCGCTGGAAAACGGCAGCCCAAACGGCGATACTCAAGGTTGTCTATAACTCTTTTTTAAAGAGGGCTCGTAGTGAAATCTCGAGAGGAACTCGTTCTATGGTGCGCCGCTTGTTTGCGATCGTCTGCCTGATGCAGGCAGTATCCTCGGCCACTGCCGAGAATCCGGCCGCGCGCTATGCCGATTGGCAGCACACCGGTTCGCTCTGGATTCTGACCACGCCTGAGGGCGCCGATCTGCCGGCCACTTGCACAGAGCATAACTTTCCCTTGCTAGTGCGACTGAATGGTAAGGCGTTTCAATTTGCTCAAGTGAAAAACGGCGGTGAAGACATTCGCTTCAGTGATTCCAGCGGTTCATCGCTCGCGTATCAGATCGAGGAGTGGAATGACTCTCAAGAAACTGCCAGCATCTGGGTGAAGATTCCACTCATCAAAGGGAATGATCGGCAGGTGATCAGGGTACACTGGGGAAATCCCCACGCCGTAAGCGAGTCAAACGGGGCGGCCGTGTTTGGTAACGCAAATGGTTTTTGCAGCGTGTTGCACTTAGATGGTTCGCTGAAGGATGAAGTTGGCAGCGTCATGCCGGTTGATGCCGGCACATCTGCCGTCAGGGGCATGATCGGAGATGGCCGGCATTGTTCGGCGGGCACTGGAATCGATTGCGGTAATGCAATCACAAGCTTTCCAAATGCCGACAGTCCGTTTTCGTCTGCAGCATGGTTTCGTGCAGAGGCCGCTGGAGTTACGCTTTTTGGTTGGGGCCGTTACGCAACGCGTCTCAATGGAAAAACAGGAGATGGCAACGAAGTATTGATCAACATCGGATCGCCCCTGAGCCTTGGCTGGGCATCCGATGGCCCGGGCGGTGTTGCGGCTAGCACGCCGCCGGTGATGCAAGAGTGGTATCACGTGGTTGCAACCTACGCCGACGGCCTCAGCCAGATCTATGTAAACGGGCGACTCGATGGCGCACGCACGCACAAAGCTGCGATGTCAATGATGGATACCATCTCCATGCTGATCGGTGGCGGTCGGCCCCGTTCGTATAACTTTGTTGGAGATGTCGACGAGGTGCGAGTGTCAAAAGTGGCCCGCTCGGCCGACTGGATCAAGCTGGAATATGAAAATCAAAAACGACAGCAGACACTCGTTGGCTCGATTCCCACGATTGGGACAGCGTTTGCAGTAGCCCCGGAGAAAGTAGAACTCCTAGAGGGAAAAAGCCTGACGATCACGGCCGAGGCCGGAGGCGCACAAAAAGTGTGTTGGATTCTCAAGCGGGACGGTGTGGAAAAGGTCGTGGCCGTCGATTGTCTGACATACACAGTTGATGCCGGACGCGTCGCAGCCAACGCATCACGGGAGTTGATCTTCAAGGCTGTGTATGCCGACGGCGTCAAAGCAAAGGAGATCCCGATCAGCATTCAAGAAGATATCCCCGAACCTGTGGTGACCTTAGCCGCACCGATGGGCTGGAATGGTCGTGATACGATTGAGGTCGTTGCAGTGATTACGAATCGTGAAGCCATGCAGGCCAAGAGCGCCGAAACGCTGGGGTATAAGTGGACGGTCGCCGGCGGTGCCGTGCTCAAAGATATAAAGGAGGGTGCCCCCCAGAGGCTTGTTCTTAAACGCTCCCAGTACACAGGCCCAATCACGGTGCAATTGGCAGTGAATAACGGCGGTGCTGCGACTGTTGTCTCCACCACGATCATGGTTACGGAGCCAAAAAGTGACGCTTGGATCGCACGCACGCCAGACCCGGATGAGCAACCAGAAGACCATCAATTTATTGCGCGGGACGATCAGAACGAAGGCACACTTTTTTATAACGGTACACTCGACCAGGCTGCCAATCCCAAGAATGCCGACAGTGTCTTCCTTAAGGTTTTTGCGAATGACAAGCCATTTCAGACTGAAACACAAAAAGTGGGGGCGAAACAATCGTATGCATTCACAGTCAAGCTTAAGCCCGGCTTGATCAACTATACGGTTGAGTTTGGCACTCAGTCGGGCAACGAACAGGCCGTCTTGCGGACTGTCAAGAACATCGTCTGCGGCGATGCTTACATCATTGATGGCCAGTCGAATGCCGAGGCCACTGGGCCCAATAACGGTCCGGAAGAAGACCCGGTAACACCCACCAGCGACTGGATCCGCAGTTACGGCAACCAACTGGATGGAACGATCAGGGGTGGCTGGGGGAATGCAGTTCGCACTCATATTTGGGGCAAACCTAACTACGGCTGCCACCAAATCGGAGCCTGGGGCATGGTTCTTGCCACGAATGTGGTGGAAACCTACAAGATCCCGATCTGTATTTTGAATGGTGCGTACGGCGGCACACCAATCTGGCAGCACCAGAGAAATCCCAAAAATCACTTTGACACAAGCGGTGGTTTTTATGTCAATCCGTATAAAATTTATGGCAGCTTGCTGACGCGAGTGACGGCTGCCAAGTTGACCCACGGCATTCGCGGCGTGATCTGGCATCAGGGGGAAAACGATAGTGGCTCGGGAGCACCCACCGGCGACTGGAATTACAAGTCGTATCAGCAAGACTTTGTCGATATGTCTGCAGCCTGGAAAGAAGATTTTCCAAACATTCAGCACTTTTATGTGTTTCAAGTCTGGCCTTTGCCCTGCAGCATGGGGCCAAAAGACGATCAGGTGCGCGAGGCGCAGCGGACTCTTGCGACCCGCTATTCCAATCTGCGAGTTATGTCCACCGTGGGCATTTCAACGAAAGATACTGGCCGCGGATTGTGTCATTTTGACCTAGAGGGTTATGCGCAGATGGCCAGGCTGATGAGTCCGCTGTTGGAACAAGACAATTACGGCTTCCAGCCAAAGCAACCAGTGACAGCGTCCCAGATTGAGCGAGCCTATTTTACGACGGCTGCGCATGACGAAATCGCACTCGAGTTTGGCCAACCCATGGCATGGAACGAAGCAAGTCGAAAAAATATCTACCTCGACGGCGTGCCAGCAACGATCGCCAATGGATCGGTTACTGGAAATGTCATCACGTTGACACTAACGGCCCCGACGAGCGCTAAAACGATTGGCTACCTTGCGGGTAAGGATTGGGACGGCAAGACCGGCAACCTCATCTTTGGAACCAATGGCGTGGCCGCTTTGACATTCTGCGACCTGCCGCTGGAGCCGCAGGCATTCCTCGGCGTGGGGTATCAGACTCGAACGATTGAGGGCTGGCAGATTCATATCAGCCATACGCTGCTTGCCCAGGACAGGAGGGCCGTAGAGGTGGCCATGTCACTGTTGCAAAGGCAACTTTCAGAAATCGTCCGGGTGGTGCCAGCAGCAGCCGTAGCTGATTTGCAGGCAGTGCCGCTCTGGTTTTCACCTGAATATCCCGGCGTGAGTGGTAAGGCGGAATACCATCCTGAGGCAGGCTGGCTGCGGGAAAATCGCCGCAATCCAGCTATGGAAAAGTGTGTGGAGTTCACCAACACATCAACCTTTGAGCGGGAGACTAATCGCATGCCAAACTTTGCGCTCCACGAATTGGCCCACGCGTATCACGATCGACGCCTCTCATTCGAAGAACCGGCGGTGGTTGCTGCCTACCAACACGCTAAGGCGGCCAATCTTTACGAGAGTGTCGATCGTTGGCATGGCAACGGTAAACCCAACACGACCGAACGTGCCTACGCGATGACAAACCCAGCCGAATATTTTGCTGAAACAACGGAAGCATTTTTCTCGCGGAATGATTTTTTCCCATTCAATGATGCGCAGCTCAAGGGCCACGATCCGCAGATGCACGCTGTTTTGACTAAAGTCTGGCTGGTCCCCCACGAGTAAAAAGACTTGAGCGATTCAAGTCCAAAACGCTAAGCATGTGACTCATAGAGCGGGCGGATCATTCCATCAATAGCAGCGGCAAATGCTGCAGCGGCCGAAGGATGCCTGCGTAACCATAGCTCCGGTTCAATCAACTCTAATTCCATCACCGCCCAGGCTCCGGAATTGTCGCGAATCATATCGACGCGGCCATACGCGGGTCGACACTGACAGGCGGCCATCGTCCGTTCTGCCAATTCAATCTGTGCGGGCGTTGGCTGGCAGGAGTGCACGGTGCCGCCGTGATCATCCTGCACGCGAAAGTCGCCCGTTTTCGCGATTTTTCGCAGAGCATGCGAATATCGGCCGTTGAAAAGAACCAGGGAGTCCTCGCCGCTGTCGATGACGTTCTGTTGGAAAGGTTGAAATACAAACGCCTCTGTTAAGAGCAACGGTTGCACAATGCGATCAATCTGGCTGGCCGTTGTTCTGTGAACGCGATAGGTATGGCGGGCCCCTCCCGAGACGCAGGGCTTGATGATCGCCTCGTCCCAGCCCGAGGCATCGAGCAGTTCGTGGAGAGAAAGAGAGGTACCGCGTTCAATAAACTGCGATTGCACAATCGGAATGCCGACTGCTGCCAGATCAGCCAGATAGTGTTTGTCGATATTCCACGCAACGGTGGCGTACTCGTTGCAGAGTTGCGTTTGCTGGCGAACCACTTGCAGCCATTCGGTAAACTCTGTGAGTCGCTCGAAGTAGTCCCATGTGGTGCGAAAGACAGCGCAGCGGAATGCCGAGAAATCGATCGCTGGATCGGCCCAATCGACACGGCGCGAAGACAGGTTGAGTAATCGAAGCGAGTTTTGCAGCAAACGATCGTCGGCCAGAATGTTCGCCAGATACCAGTCGTCTTTTGCGGCCACTGCGGCGGTGTAGCGAATGTCGGTTAAAAGTGCCACATCGGCTTGAATCATAATAGCTCACGTGGGTCTTGTTGGGCTCTCGATCTTGCCTTGGTAGAATACAAGGACTCTTGAATAACGTGTCGGCTCAATCCACGAGGATCTCCGTTTCATGCTCTTGACGGCGCCGCCAGTGAGCACTGTCGTGCCCAGCTACCAATTTGCCAGCGACAACACTTCCGGCATCTGCCCGGACGCGTGGGCTGCGATCTCGCAAGCCAACGCAAACTCCGTCGCCAGCTACGGTGATGACCCTTGGACGACACGAGCCTGCGAACTTATTCGCGAGCTTTTCGAATGTCCGGCAGAGGTATTTTTCATTTTTAATGGCACTGCCGCAAACTCGCTGGCGCTTGCGTCGATGTGTCAATCGTACCACGCCATTCTTTGCCATGAGATGGCGCACGTTGAAACGGACGAATGTGGAGCACCGGAATTTTTTTCCAACGGCACCAAACTTCTGCTCCTCCCGGGTGAGCGGGGTAAGTTGACCCCCGAGGGCATTGCCCACGCCGTGGAACGCCGCCGCGACATCCACTATCCCAAGCCCCGGGTCGCAAGCATCACTCAAGCTACGGAACTTTCGACCGTGTATTCGATAGCAGAACTCACTGCGATTAAAGAAGTCTGTCATCGCCATGCCTTGCGACTGCACATGGACGGAGCCAGGTTTGCCAATGCTGTGGCAGCGCTCGGCGTGGCACCCAAGCAGATCACATGGCAAGTGGGCGTCGACGTGCTCTGCTTTGGAGGCACAAAAAATGGCATGGGGATCGGCGAGGCCGTCGTGTTTTTCCGAAAAGAATTAGCAGACGAGTTTGCCTACCGCTGCAAGCAGGCTGGGCAGTTGGCTTCCAAAATGCGCTACTTGACTGCGGCCTGGGTGGGGCTACTTGAAAATGGTGCCTGGCTGGCCAACGCCCAGCGAGCCAACCGTGCCGCCGCCCGACTTGAGGCAGGTCTGCGAACAATTCCAGGGATCGAAGTGCTTGGGAGCAGAGACGCCAACGCTGTTTTTGCCAAACTGCCTGCTGCACTGGCGGCAGCCATGCGCGAACGAGGTTGGAGATTCTATGATTTTATCGGCTCGGGTGGCTGTCGCTTTATGTGCTCATGGGCTACCACCGAACATGAAACTGAAGCGTTCCTCGCCGATCTTCGCAAGCAGGTACCTTCCCCTTGATCCAACGGTTCTGAAAACTCTGTCACAAGGATTTTGAATATGCGATTAATGTGTATTTCACGGCACGGTGGCATGTGTTTGGCGGCAACCCTTCTTTTAAGTTGGACCGCCAGCCTGCTTGGCAATTGGTACATGCAGGGGAAAGTTTACGCCGTTGAGGCTGGGCGTACTCCACAAACGCTGGCCGATCTTTTGGCTGCCGAAGGCATGGCCACACTGGCTGCCGAAGCTCTGCAAAGAGGCGATCCGATTCGCGGTGCTGTGGCTTTTCATACGGCTTATTTGACCTGCACGAAGTGCCATGCAGCCGATGAGGGATTATCGCCGCTGGGTCCAAACCTGACGGCTCCACCTGTCGGTGCTGCTGGACCGCTGACGGGGAATGCGTTGACCGCTCATCTTGTGGAGTCTCTTCTGGCACCGTCCCAGATCATTCGCCCCGACTATCGCACGACTACGATTCTCAAAAGCGACGGCCAGAGTATTTCAGGAATCATTTCTCGCGAATCTCCGCAGGGAGTGGTTTTGCGTGATGCTCTTGCCAACGGTCGCGAGACCGAGATTGTAGCCTCTGAAATCGACGAACGCAGCACATCGTCTGTGTCACTGATGCCCGCAGGTCTTGTCAATCTGCTGGCAGATCGGCAGCAATTTTTGGATCTGGTGCGTTATCTCGACGAGATTGCCCGAGGCGGGCCGCAACGGGCGGCGGCTCTACTGCCCTCTGCGTCACTGCTGGCTCCGCCAGTGCCTGCTGCTTACGAACGCGAGATCGATCATGCAGGCTTGATCAGCGATTGGGCAGACAGTGGCAAAGCGAAAGCCGCCTTTGAGAGCGGTGAAAAGATTTACAACCGCGTCTGCGCAAATTGTCACGGCACACTTTCCGCCCCCGGCTCGCTGCCTACGGCGCTGCGATTTGCGGAAGGAAAATCCAAATTGGGGGCTGATCCCCATGCGATGTACCGCACGCTCACCGTGGGCGGAGGACAGATGGTGGCGCAGGGGTGGATGGTCCCGAGCCAGAAATACGATGTCGTCCACTATATTCGCGAGACTTTTTTAAAGGAGAAAAACCCTTCAGAGTATGTGGAAGTGACCCCCGAATATCTGAAAAATCTGCCAGTCGGAACCAGTCGCGGGCCCCAGCCATCAACCATCGAACTCTGGAGAATTCACGATTACGGGCCGTTTTTGTCGGGGAGTATAGAGGTTGGAAAAGGGAAGAAGGGCTTGAATGTTGCGAGAAAGGGCCTGGCCGTTCGGCTCGACCCAGGTGCCGACGGCATCGGTCGAGGTCATATGTGGATTCTGTACGAACTTGACACGCTGAGAGCGGCTGCCATCTGGGACGGAGAAAACTTCATCGATTGGCAGGGCATCAATTTTAATGGCAGCCACAACACTCATCCCCACATTGACGGCCGCGTGATCGCCTCACTCGATACGATGCCGGGCTGGGCCGATCCCGCCACCGGCTCGTTCGAAGATCCGCGCCCGCTGGGCCGCGACCAAAAGCCATACGGTCCACTGCCAGCGTCGCACGCCCGCTTCAAGGCCTTGCATCACGCCGGCGACGCCATTCTTTTGGAATACGATCTGCATGGTACACGCGTGCTGGAGATGGCGAAGCTGGAAGCAGGCCGGCCTGAGGGAGAGCAGTCGTCGCCAGTGGTCACCAGAGTCTGGTCGGTCAAGCCCCACACGAGTGAACTTTTCGTGCGCGTGGCCAGCGTGGGTGAGGAGGCCAAGGGCGATGAAAAAACGAGACAGACAGTGGCGGCCATTGTCGGCCAGCAGGCCGGCAAACCGACAGACTCAGCAGCTCGACTGGAAGAACGGGACGGCTTTTATACGCTTGTGCTTCCGCCATGCAGCGAGCCTCTCGTTGTTGCAATTGCCCTTGCCGTTGGAGAACGGGATCTTGATCAGGCGACCTTTGCAGCCTTTGCTGCGACGCTGCCTGAGCCGCTCGATCCGCAAGCACTCGTGGGCACACCCGCCCGAAAACTCTGGGATGCAACGATCCAAACGCAGTTGACTCAAGGGGCCGACACGGGGACATTTGCGATTGATGTGCTCGCCCCTCCCACAGTCAACCCGTGGAACGCGCAGTTGCGATTAGGAGGCATCGACTTTCTCGGGCCCGATACAGCCGCCCTTTGCACATGGGACGGAGATGTCTGGACGGTTTCGGGACTGTCGCAGAGCAAGGGTTTTCTAAAATGGCGACGCATTGCCACCGGCCTCTACCAACCCCTGGGAGTGAAGGTGATCAAAGGCGTGATCTACATCACGTGCCGCGACAGAATTGTGACGCTCCACGATCTGGATGGCGACGGCCTCACCGACCGCTACGACACCTTTAACACCGACCAGCAGGTGACCGAACACTTTCATGAGTTTGCCATGGGCTTAGAGACCGATGCCGAGGGGAATTTTTACTACGCAAAAAGTGCTCGCCATGCCTTGCCGGCCCTCGTGCCACACCATGGCACGCTGCTCAAAGTAACGCGTGATGGCTCCACGACCGAGATTGTGGCGAATGGCTTTCGGGCGGCCAATGGGGTATGCGTGGAGGCTGACGGCACCTTCTATGTGACGGATCAGGAAGGGCACTGGAATCCAAAAAATAGAATCAATCATGTTCGCCCCGGTGGTTTTTATGGAAACATGTTTGGCTACCACGACGTCACTGATGCAAGCGATGCTGCGATGGACCCGCCGCTGGCGTGGATCACTAATGCGTTTGATCGCTCACCCGCGGAATTATTACGGGTCAAGAGCCAGGCATGGCAGCCACTCGACGGCTCGCTCCTGGAACTATCCTACGGCGAAGGCCGCGTGCATTTGGTGCTTCCGCAAGAAGTGCGATTCGCCGTAGCACCAAAGGAGCAGGCCATTTCCAACCCATCGCGATTGCAAGGCGGTCTGGTGGCTCTGCCGATGCCCGACCTGCCGACCGGCATCATGCGGGGCCGATTTAACCCAGCCGATGGTCAGCTTTACACCTGCGGTCTCTTTGCGTGGGCTGGAAATCGTACCCAGCCAGGCGGATTGTTTCGCATTCGGCGAACCTCTCTGCCGCTGCGGATGCCGCTGGAATTAGCCGCCACATCGGCTGGCTTACGACTCACATTCAGCGATCCGCTGGACGCTGTGAAAGCCGTCGATCCGCGGGCCTGGCATTACAAGTCGTGGGGGCTCAAGCGGACCGCCAACTACGGTTCCAACCACGTCGACGAAAAAGATCACAGTGTCACCAGCGTCGACATTTCCAGCGATGGCCGCACGGCAACGTTGCACATCGAAGGCTTTGCGCCGACATGGAGTTATGAAGTCACATGGAATACCGCCGCCGCTGATGGTGCAAGCCTGCAAGGCCGACTCCACGGCACGATTCACGTCCTGCAATAAATCACGGTCAATTACGGGTGCGATCACGCAGCGGCCGTGCAGGCACGCTTCACGGCACGAGCTCACGACTGTTCGTTGCAGCCGCAGTACGGGCTTGGCGAATGTGACGCGGCAGCACGATGTCGTGAGCAAGCCCCAGCTTGGCGAGCAGACAAATGCAGTAGTACGTGGGATCGAACTCCCACCATCGATGCTGCACGCTGGCGCTGACTGGATCGTGGTGATGATTATTATGCCAGCCTTCACCTGCCGCGATCAGGGCCACAAGCCAATTATTGCGGCTATTCTCTTTTGTCTCATAGGTGCGGTAGCCAAAGACGTGTGAGAGCGAATTGACGCTCCAGGTTTGATGCCAAACAAGCACGGTGCGCACAAATACCCCCCACACGATCCAGCTCAAGGCCAACTGTGTGGCTGCCGCAGTGTGGCCGTTAACGCACCAACTAACGATCCATCCGCAGGCTCCGAAAACAGGGATTTGGGCAGCGTAGATATAGAGAACCGTAAAAGGTCGTTTTTCCAGCCAGCGGTAGTAGGAATCGGCGATGACGTCACGGGCGTAGCGGTCGTAGAACGCCAGCGAACGACGGCTTGGAGCAGCCCGCAGCAGCCAGCCAGCGTGCGACCAACCAAGGCCATCATTAGGCGAATGTGGATCGGCGGTTTCGTCGGAGTGGACATGGTGGAGGCGGTGGGTCGCCACCCATCGCACGGGCGTGTCTTCGAGGGAGCATAAGGCGATCGTTGCCAGCACGTGCTCCAACCAGAGTGGTGTTGTCAAACTGCGGTGCGTGAGCAACCGGTGATAACACAGATTAATGCCCAGCATGCCAAACAGATGCGTGCAAAGAGCAGCCAGCACAACTCCCGACCAGCTAAAAAAAAGAGGCAAAAAAGCTAGGCAGGCCAGCACATGAACAGCCGCGATCGGCAACGCATACCGCCAGTGCAGTTGATGGGCGTGTAATCCAATGCTTTGTGATGGTCTCTCTACGGAGGCAACCGACGACATGAAATAGCCCTTAGGGTAGCAATCAAAATTGAGAGCCGAGGTGGTGTGGCCCACGGCAGGCCGTGCCGCGAAAAGGCTTCGCGGGATCTTTGGTACACCGGGGTTTTGAGGAGCCAGCATTGTCAACAAATTCGTGAATGACACAAGCAGAAATTAGGTTTTGGCCAATGATTGGCAGGTGGTCTGAGCCGTTCGTCAAAACGGCGCAAAGAAATATGATTTCATAGAACAATCCGCAGAATGAAGCACGCAGAGATGGGCCAATGGGTAAACGAGTGTTCGCCTTCACCATCGCAATGACAAGGCCCACTGACGGCGACCCGTAGAGCCCCTAGACTTTGCCTTCCCCCAAGGCGGAGATTGAAGCTGCAACGATTCTCATGCTCTCTGCCCAATCTGCCGAAAAAAAAGATTGTAGGAATTGTACTGAGCGTGCGGATGGTACGAGAGTTATGAAACGTTTGTCGGCATTTAACCCTGAGATGCTGCCCTGCCTCAGATCGCTGTGGCGTGGAGGATGCGCAGCCGGGATCTGCCTGCTCAGTATTTTTTTCTTGCCGTCTTCTTGTGAGAGTGCTCAGGAAGACGCCACCGCTAGCATGTCGCTCGACTTTCCAGACGCAACGGAAGTGTCATTTGAATTTTCCGAGGAGACCCTGGCAGGGGAGTCTGATCCGGTAGCAGAATCTTTACAGCAGAACGAACCCGGAAAACCTGGCCTGATCGAGTCGCTCGATGAACCAGCGTCTCAAGTGCTCGACTCAATGCCTGTCGAAGAAGCCGGCGGTGAGGATGACCCTCAGCTAGGTTCGTTTGACCTCGCTGAACGCGGCCGACAAAGTACATGCAGGCAGGATGATCAGCGTTATGCTGTCTTTGACGCACTTTTTTTGCAACGCAACAACGCTACGTTTAATCAGCCGATCGTTGTAAATAGCAGTGCGCCTCAGACGGCGGTCATGCAGACGCACGATCTTACGAGCGTTGTGGGCACCGGCACGCGCCTGCTTTATGGCAACTATGGCGAGGGCAATGTCGGCTGGGAGGTTGGCTACATCGGCCTCTATGGCATGTATGGCCACTCGCTTCAAACAAGTGGCGGATCTTCCTTGCAGGCGGCCGGAAATCTTGGACTCGATCCGCTTAGTCCGCTGCAAAATGCTTCTGTTGCTCAAGCGGCTTACAATTCAATGCTCAATTCCGCTGATATCAATCTCGTTTTTCACCGATTTGACGGTGGCTACAACAGGCGATCGGGAAATCCGTGGCAACGCTGCCAGGGGTATGGTGGAGGCCACATCGATTGGTTGGCCGGCTTGCGTTGGGCCGGGCTGGAGGAATCGGCAGTTCTAGCAATGACTGCGTCGGCTCCACAGCCCAGCACGTACACGGCGACGACCAGTTCCAATTTATTTGCTGCCCAGATTGGCACGCGTGGCCGGATGGCGTGGGAGCGCTGGGCCGTCGAAGGTTGGATGAAGGTGGGCGTGGCTGGCACATCCGTCGGGCAGTCCCAAGCTTCTTTCGACGCCCTGACCTCGGGAACAATTCGGCCAGCCTTCTCAGCCCACACCGCGGGCATGGGGCTGATCGCCGACATGAATGCCAGTATGATCTACCGTCTTAATGAAACGTGGGGCCTGAGAGTCGGCTACAACCTTTTTTGGCTGACTGGCGTGGCCTTGGCACCTGATCAGTGGGATTTTTCCGCTGTCGACGCGGCCGGTGCCGGTACGCGGCTCAACAATAACGGCAGTCTCTTTTTAAGTGGCGCTCAACTTGGGCTCGAGGCTCATTGGTAGATGGAACAGCAGCGTCTAGGTCGCCGTCAGGAGTTTCACTCGGAATACGAGCGGTGAATTGGGCGGGATGCCTAAAGTGCCAGCACTACCGTAGGCCAAGTCAGCAGGAATCACAAACTGATACACGCTGCCGACGGTCATCAACTGTAAGCCTTCAGTCCATCCGGCAATGACACCATTCAGGCTAAAAGCACTGCCATTATTGCCGTCGAATCGCGTGCCATTCATCAACCACCCCTCGTAATCCACCGTCACGCGGGCTGTGGGCGATATGGGTTTAGCTCCAGTGCCTTCCACAAGCACTTTATACTTAAGACCGGTGCCTGTGGCCACAAGCGAGACGTCGTTGGCAATGGCTAAAGCAGCAAGTTGCAGTGAGCCCACAGCACTTGCTGTTGTGCCCTGCAAGACACCCGTGGTCGAGTAGCGTCTTAAGGCAGACTGACTGGCGACGCCCTGCACCACATCGATACTGTTGACGCGGCCATCACCGTCAGTGTCAACGCCGACGGCAAAGACACTGCAGTTGCGGGTCGCCAAATCGGCAAACGCCGCAAAGCGTGCCAGCCGAACATTGGCCGCTGCAGCGACGCTGCCGTTATAGATCTCGACGAATGATCCGCCGCCGTTACCGGCCGCGAAAATGATGTCTGGGATCGAGTCGGCCGTCACGGGCGCCACGGCCACCGTCATGCCGCCTCGCATTCTAGTGCCCCCAAATGGCGTGATCGTGTCGATCACGCTCGGCGTTGCCAGAGCCGTGTTGTACATCCGTGCGACAGGAGCCATTCCGGCACCACTGGTTACGACTAGTTCTGAGACGCCGTCTTGCCGGAGGGCATCGACAGCCCTGCTTGGCGAACTCGCAGAGGGGAACGTGCCAAAATCCCCAGCTGCGATCGCTGCTCCGCCAAAGCTCGAGGTAAATGGCGTGAACGAGCGGAAGAGGGCCAGTGGGCCCGATAAACTTGTGGGTGTCGATGTGTAGATGCGAATGGCACCGTCTCCACTTGATTTGGCAAAGGCAATGTCTTCGAGGCCATTGCCGTCGAAATCACCCACGGCCACATGCATGCCGTTGCGATACGCTGCCCCAAACGGACTCACGCTAAAGCGAGAATCTTTGACGAGCGTCACTTGACCGCCAGCAGAAATATCCTGACGAAAGACGACCAGTTCAGCCACACGGTTGTAGTTTGGCACACAGACAAGATGGGCCTTGCCGCTGCCATCAAGTTGGGCCAGAGCCGTTCGCACGCCAGTATTGAATTGCGTTTCATACGCATAGGCCGACGCGACTGCACTCCCCGTTGTGGGATTGACTAATCGTACCAGCGATGTGCTGCCGTAGTTCGTGCCACTACTGACAGCGATAGATTGTGGTGCGAAGAGGTCGGTGTCAGTGGCACTGTTATTGGCCGTATTCACTTCACCTGAGACTGTTGTCACGCTGGCTGTGCTGACGAGAGGACCCGTGGCAGAAGGACTGATCCGGGAAACGATTGAAAAAGTGGCCTTACCGCCAGCGGGCAGGTTGATAGCCGTATTGATATTGCCAGCGCCAACCAATGCCCCCGTCGCACCTCCCGCGTAGGCTGCTGTCCATGTGTCCTGAGTGATGGCTGAAGACAACAATGTTGTCACCGCTGCACTGGCCGCGGGGGCATCCCCGTTATTCCCAATGGTGAGCGTGTAGATCACCTGCGAACCGGGCGAATAGTAGGTGCACTCGATTTCCGGAACCAAATTATCGTTGAAGGACACGGCTAGATCGGCAGCCATCGGGGTCCGCGACTCGAGCACCTCGCCGCCCCTGAGTCCCCGCCTTTCCCAGGTGCTGAAGCAGTTCTTGGTGCGGTTTTTGCGGCAGCCACGCGCACCAAGACGTCTTTGAAACAAGTGGTTGGGGAATTCGAAAGGCATGGTAAAAACGCTCCTAGGCTCTGCACCAGTACGCTCAGGCTTACCCCGCGGTTCGCTGGCCATCAATTTTTTTGGCATTTTTATTGTGGGACTCGGGCTCGGCCGTGACCCGATTTGGCCCAAAACTGGTCGGCGAGTGGAAGTACTTAGTGTATCAAGGCCAAAATGCGTATTCTGCCGTGGATTCAACCGGCGTCTCGACTTCCACTTTTGGGAGTGTAACAGTTGGACTTTTTATTCAGGAGTACACCAATGACCCTTCCAACCAAGCAGGCTTTTTCCCTATTTGACGAGTTCAAAAACTTTGCTTTTAAGGGAAATGTCATCGACTTGGCGGTGGGTGTCATTATCGGAGGGGCCTTTGGGAAAATCGTTTCAAGCATGGTCGACAATCTGATTATGCCGCTGGTGAGCGTTTTCATGCCTGGAGACGGCAGCTACAAAGACTGGTCACTGGTGATCGGCGAGCAAAAAATCCCTTACGGCGTTTTTCTTGGCGACGTTGTCAGTTTCCTGATACTGGCGATGGCGTTGTTCATTTTTATCGTCAAGTTTTTGGGCTGGATCATGCAGGCCAAGGCTGCTGTGGCAATCGAACCACCGCCGGTTTCCGAGCAGCGGCAGGCGCTCGATGTGCTTATAGAGATTCGCGATCAGCTCAAGCAGCGATAAGGTGATCGGTGCAACTGGCACGCCTGGCACGGGAGCGACTCTGCATCGCCTCTTATGGAAGGGCTGCCCCCGAGGATCAGCCGTAGAGCGTGTGCTTGGCGGTGCTCCACCATCCGGGTCGGTCGAGCGTGAGGTAGGGAGAATCTGCCGGCAGTGATTTCACCAGATGGGCGTGCGCACTTTTGAGATTATGGTAGGGAAGCGAGGGGAAGAGATGGTGCAAAGCGTGGTAGCGAATTGAAAATGGAAAAAAGAGAAGCGTCAGTGGATCGTTTTGCGTGTAGTTACAGGAGTCCATAATGTGTGACTCCAGATCGCTCCGATTGCCGTCGCTTTGTAAATGGTGATCGGCAAGCAGTCGCATCTGGTTTAAAAACACAGTCGCCATCGCCAAGGCATAGAGAAGCGGCACACGCGACCAGTGATTGAGCCCCAATGCAATCAGTAGTGGAATTAAGATGGCTCGCGCAAAACAGAGTGCTTCGACGATCAAAATCGATCGCCGATCAGCAGCCGTGAGCTTCCGCTCATAGTTGCGGTTGAATGTCAGCGACGAGGCATGCCGCAGCGTCCATTCGCGGAGGCTAGGATTGAGAAATGAAAGCGGAGCCAGCAGGAATCGTAAAAATACAAGGAGCGGAAAGACTGCCACAAAAGCGGCATAGCAGAGAATGCTTCGGATATTGCCACTCACCATACAATTGGCCATGTACTCTGGATCCTCGGGCGTGCCGTAGAGTCGCTGGCTGTGATGGTCGCGATGATGGCGGGTAAAGAAAGGACTGGGGGTGAGCGTCATCACGCCAGCCAACAGATTCCATGCTGCTTTAAACAGCGGCATCTCGTGCTGGCCAAGGTGGCAGACTTCGTGGATCAGTGAACCCAACCTGTAAAGCCAGAATGCCGCTACGGGAAAGGCGAGAATTTGCTGCCACGACCCGATTGGCCAAACCAGATAGACCGTCGCTGAGGCATAGGCAGCCGTCAGGCTCAGGATGAAGTCGAGCCAATAACGCAGCGGTGAAACGCGAAAAAAATCAGTGTCTGCGGTAGTAATTGATCGCCTTGCCTGCTGGATCCATTGGGGCGGTGCGATCTCTTCCCCGGCACCACTGGTATCAAGGGGCGATTCTTGAGAGAAAACCGTCCCGATAGAAGCGATTGTCTGCATAGAGTTTAGGCCTTTGAGAATGGAGCTATTGTCAAGAGTTGTGTTTTGGGGGTTTGAATCAGGCGGCGTTCTGCAGGACTCCGTCAGTGAAGATTCTGCCTTCGAGAACAAGAACGATTTGGTGATGCGCATTGAGTCGTCGCCAACGTCGGCTGGCTGACTGAGCGAGCTTGAACATCATGGTCAAGCTGGCCTTCCTCGAGCCGCTGCCTTTTGTCCGACTAGACGTGAGGCGGATCGTTGCGAAGGTGCTCTCGATGGGATTGGTCGTCCGCAGGTGGCTCCAGTGCTCGGCCGGGAAGTCGTAGAAGGCCAAGAGGGCTTCGCGGTCCTTCGAGAGGCAATTGCACGCTGCCTCGTACTTCGTGCCGTACTTTTCAAGGAAGTGGTCGAAGGCCTTGGTTGCCGCACCCCTTGTCTCGGCGAGCCAGATCGGGTGAAGATCGCTCTTCGCCTTTGACTGGAGCGCCTTGGGCATCTTGTTGAGGACGTTGGCCGTCTTGTGAACCCAGCACCGCTGCTCCCTGGTCGTCGGGTAGACCTCCCGGAGTGCGGCCCAGAAGCCGAGAGCCCCATCACCGACGGCCAGCTTGGGGGGCGTCGAGAGCCCGCGCTGCTTGAGATCGAGGAGCAGCTCCTGCCAGCTCTGCTTGCTCTCACGGACGCCGTCGATGACGGCGATCAGCTCTTTGCGGCCTTCGGCCGTGGCTCCCATGAGGACCAGCAGGCACTGCTTCTGGTTCCCCTCGTCTTCCAGCCGCACGTTCACGTGGATACCGTCTGCCCAGACGTAGACGTACTCCTCGCCCGTGAGGTCACGACGGCTCCACGCTTCGTATTCTTGGCCCCACTTCTCCTTGAGCCGGACGATGACGTTGGGGCTGAACCCCTTGGCATCCCGGCCAAGCAGGGCCTCAAGCGCCTCCGTGTAGTCGCCTGTAGAGATGCCTTTGAGATAGAGCCACGGAATCAGCTCCCCTGTCATGATGGTTCGGGCTGGCAGATAGCCGTTGCGTACGACCTGCTTCCTGCCTTTGTTGTCAGCCCTGTCGGCGTGCTCTGCGAGGAAGTTCTCCACTTCGTACTCCAAGGCTCTTTGCAGCATCCGCCAGGCTCCCTCTTGGACGTAGCCGTCCAGGGCACTGCGACTCTCGTCGACGATCGCCTGGCCCAAGGCATCACCCTGAGCCATCTCGATCGCCTCTTGGCGAGCCCGCCTCCTAACGCGCTGCCGATCCGATGGACAACTCGTAACGCGAACCGTAAAACCTCGCATGGTGGCGTATCCTTTCGGCCCGTCGTGGGCTGCTGTTGGTGAACAAGTCACAGCAGGATACGCCGCCTTTTTTCTTTTCCCTCTACTGAACACAACTTTCAGTTATAGCTCTTGAGAATGTCCTTGAGTTCAGCAGAGATCGAAGATTTCCGCTAGGTCACTCGCATTGGGCCGAGCGGCAGCGGACAGACACGCTCTTGAAAGCCGCGGGGATACAAGGGCTACGCGAAGGACTGGGCCGAGGCGTTGCCGTGACGCACGAAGGGCTCTCGCAGGATGACCGGAACAAGTGCGACGCAGGTAAAAAGCGAGCGGGCCGAACGACTTGCGTCCGGCCCGCTCTTCATGAACACTCTTTGAGACAAGGCTCAAGTGCCTTAGAAGCTCAGTGCTTACTTGCAGCGACGGCAACCATGGCGACGGCCACAGTCCTTGCTACTGGCATCACAACTGCCGCAGGCAGCGGCTTCGCCACAGCCAGCAGAACTACCGCAGGCACTCGCGTCGCCGCAGCCACCCTCGGCGGGCACCTCAACGGCAACCATCTTGCAGACCTTGACGGCCACTTCCTTCGTCACCTGATGAGGAACGCGAACGGTGTAGCTCGCGGTCTTCGTCTCTGGAACGCAGTCGTACGCCGTAACGGAGTACTTCTCTTCCTTTTGCTGTGGCACCATGACCGTGCAGGACACTTCCTTGGTCATCGTCTCCGGTACGCACTTGGTGACCTGGTACTCCCGGGTCTTCGTCTCAGCCTTGCACTTGGTGACGTTGACCGTGCGGGTCTTCGTCTCGTTCACCATCTTGGTGACCGTGTAAGTGCGGGTCCGCTCTTCCGGCACGCAGGTCGTGACGGTGTAGGTGCGGGTGCGCTCCTCGGGCCGGCACTTCGTAACGTTGACCATGCGGGTCTTCGTTTCGTTGACCATCTTTGTCACGGTGAAAGTGCGAGTCTTCTCCTCATCACGGCACTTGGTGACACTGACCTTGCGAGTCTTTGTCTCGGGAACGCACTTGGTGACAGTGTAGGTGCGAGTGCGCTCTTCCGGGCGACACTTCGACACCGTGTAGGTGCGGGTGCGCTCTTCATCACGGCACTTCGAAACGCTCACCATTCGGCTGCGCTCTTCCTGACGGCACTTGTTAACCGTGCAGGTGTAGGGCACTTCTTCGCTGGTGCACTTGTAGGTTGTGCAAGGGATTTCCTTCGTTTCGCACGTCGGAACCCAAACTCGCTTACAGCACATTTTCGGGGGGCATGGGCAGCCGCCAGCATCGGTGCCGCTGGAAGCGACCTCGACCTGCTGCGTTTCCCAATGGCCGCCGCGAACTTGGACCGACTTCATTGACTCAACAGCAACTCGCTTCTGCACGGTGCGGGTTCCGGTCATCTGTTCGGTGTAGGGAACGCTGACCGAAAACTTATGCTCAACCTGCTCGGTGTAGGGAACCTTCACCATGTAGGTCGAAACTTTTTCTTCAGTGTAGGGCACCATCACCGTGTAAGTGGCGGTTTTCTCTTCCGAAACTGGTACGTTCACGGTGTAAGACTGTTCAACTTCCTCGGTGTAGGGAACCTTCACCATGTAGGTCGAGGTCTTTTCTTCCTTGACAGGAACGCAGACGGTATAAGACTGCTCAACCTGCTCGGTGTAAGGAACCTGCACTGTGTAGGTTGCCGTTTTCTCTTCGCTCTTTGGCACCATCACGGTGTAGGTGGAGGTCTTCTCCTCCTTCACCGGTACGCACACCGTGTAAGTCTGCTCGACCGCTTCAGTGTAGGGAACCTGGACCGTGTATTCGGCGGTCTTTGTTTCCGTCACGTTCTTGTTAACCGTGTAGTTCACAGTCTTCGTCCGAGTTTCCGGAACCTGCACGGTGACCGTGCGAGTCTTTTCCTCGGTACGAGCCACTTGCTTGTTGACCGTGTAGGTCCGCTCGCGAGTTTCCGTTGTGTATTCGGTGCATGTGACTGGACGCATCTCCGTTACATACTCGCGTTTGTACATTGTCTTGGTGCCGCAAGTAGCACCGGCATCACTACAACTACCGCACGCAGCGGATGCGTCTTGACAACCACTACAAGCATTTCCACCACGTCCGCCAGCCAAGGCGCTTGCGCACATAGCTAGGACCGCGACCACCGGCACAAAGCCGAGAAAACATTTACGAATCACAGAGACCTCCAGAAAAAGTAAAAAGGAAACTAAAAAAAGAAACGGATTTCGTCACCAAATAAGAAAAAGATAGCCGTAAGATAGGTAGAATACACCGAATAAAGTGGCAATCAAGTGAGCGTTTGTTTTTGCATTTCCCAACGGACAAAAGTCTGGACTGCGGGGCAAAATCACGAAGAAAACCCATTAAAACCGAATAAAAATGGCTTTGAATCACTTTTAAGGGCTCTTTGTCAAGGGCCCCCCCGGCCAGAAAAAAGTGCCCCCGAGAGTCGCGACAGCAGCCAGATTGTGCCGAGCGGCAAAAGAATCGTGGAGATCGTGAAGTAAATAGCCAGGTTAACGATGGCTCTGCCAATGTCGCCAAGCGATTCCAAGATGCGTTGGGCCCGGTCGCCGACATATTCCACAGGGTTGTATCGCTCCCACCACGGCTTGTCTGGGTCTACGGCCTCCGCATTCTGAATCTTTTCAGTTGTGGTGGTCACTGCCGCCGCTGCCTGTTGGTAGTCAGCGTCCAAAAAGTGGTTATCAACAAGCGAATCGATCCATGCCGATCCTGGAATCGCCAATCTCACAAAGAGTGCAATGCCAAACAGCCGTTTGCTCCATCCCAGCAGGGAGAGTTTCGATTTTCCGATGACAAACGCAGCGCCCAGCAGGGCTACCAGTGGCGGGAGGAAGAGCCACCATCCCAGCGATCGGCCAATCTGCATGAGAAGTCGTTGAACGCCAAGTGCCGTTGTGCTTGCAAGCAGAAGCGATCCGTACTGTTCGACGAGGTCGTTGATCGGATCGAGTGCCTGTCCAATTCCGAGGCTGCCACCGGGGCCAAAGCTGAAGCTGACCTCAGAACTCTGGGCCAGCGAAATGGCACTGTCAAGCCCGCGGGTGGCCGCTAAAGCCGTCAGCGTGCGGGCAAACGACGATTCGAGGTACGCC